>BNJU01000420.1_pt1 | contig 80387 bp, 97 predicted proteins | sample 8539281 | NCBI WGS metagenome assembly BNJU01 (sample SAMD00202456, study PRJDB9452) | human saliva metagenome | isolation source: human saliva | place: Japan | reverse complement strand
TTAACTATTAAGTAATAAAAAATGTGGATTGCTCGAAAGCAATCCACATTCTATTAATCTTTAAAGTAAGGCTTGAAACCTTCACCTTGATGACGAGGTTTTCTGTCACCACGTGGACGATCAGATCTACGATCATCTCTGCGGCGGTCATCACGACGTTCACCTCTGCGGTCATCGCGACTGCGACGAGGACGATCATCACGACGACGATCTCCGTCACGGCGGCGATCACCATCTCTACGACGGTCACTACGGCGGCGGTCACTACGACCACCTTCACGACGACGGCGTACACGCAATGGTTTTTCTTCTGTAATATTTACAGGAGTTGTATCTGGTTCTTTTGTTAACAATTTAAGAGCTGCTGCCAAAAGTGTTACGGAATCTGTATCATTCAACAATTCCTCTGCACTAGATTTGAATGGTGCTAATGCTTCTAAATTATCTGTCATTTCAACGAGACTTTCAATTGCCAAACGTTGTTGACCTTCAAGAACTTCACCTAAGGAAGGTGCACGGCGGCGTGCGATTTTACGTTTTGTTAAACGCTCGATAGCATGTAAATGCTCCATTTCACGAGGGATAACGAACGTGAAAGCTTGACCAGCTTTACCGGCACGGCCTGTACGACCTACGCGGTGTGTGTAGCTTTCAGGATCTTGAGGCATATCATAGTTATATACGTGAGATACGCCAGAAATGTCAAGACCACGAGCTGCCACATCAGTAGCCACGAGAATATCGATGGTACCTTCGCGGAATTGACGAATTACGCTGTCCCGTTTTTGTTGAGACAAATCGCCATGAATACCTTCCGCCATGTAACCACGTTTCTTAAGACCTTCAGTTACTTCATCAACACGACGTTTTGTACGTGTGAAGATAATAGCAAGTTCAGGTGTTTGAATATCGAACAAGCGGCAAAAGAACATCGAATTTTTTTGACGGTCTTGCACTTCGATATAATATTGTTCAATTAAGTCCATCGTAACTTGAGTCGGTTTCATACGAATCAATGTTGGCTCTGTCAAATATGTTTCAGCTAATTGTTGGATAGCTTTAGGCATAGTTGCGGAGAACAACAATGTTTGATGGTCTTCTGGGATAGCACCCAAGATTTTATTGATATCATCAACAAAGCCCATGTTTAACATTTCGTCGGCTTCGTCCAATACCACAACTTTCACATGGTCAAAGTGGATAGAACCACGATCCATATGGTCCATCAATCGGCCTGGAGTGGCAACGATGATTTGTGGATTTTTTTTCAAGGCACGGAACTGACGATTAATATCTTGACCACCATAGATAGGTAGTGCTGTGATATTCGTGTATTGAGCCATTTTGTTAAGCTCTTCAGCTACTTGGATAGCTAATTCTCGTGTAGGGGATAAAAATAACTACTTGAACGTGACGCTCATTCCCGTCTACGCGTTCCAATACAGGCAAAGCCAAATGCTGCTGTCTTACCAGTACCTGTTTGAGCTTGACCGATCATGTCTTTACCGCTCATGGCTACTGGGATAGCTTCCTGTTGAATTGGCGTAGGGCTCTTCAAAGCCCATATCGTTTAACGCTCTTAGAACAGGTTCGCTAATCATTAATTGTTCAAATTTTTTTCTAACATCTAAATGTGTTTCCTCCTATCGCGCACGAATTATGCGCGTTAGAATAGTATATCATATTTCGAAAAATGAGCGCTATTGAAAGAATTAATATTTTAGATATATAATTGCTATCTAAAATATTACATTCCTAAATGCATATCAAGCACATTATATATATATAAATATTGCATCTAAAATGCATTCTAAGCACAATTATATAAAAATAACACAGAAAATATAGCAATAAGACTCCGTTTAAAATATATACTCTCTTTTTGACAAAATCCTGTAATCATTGTGAAAAGGGAAAAAAATCAACCAAATACTACCATAATTCACTATAATTTTATAATCTTTATCTATTAAAAAAATTTAAGATTTAAGACCACTAAACTTATAATAGAAATTATAGATAAATACTTTGTTAGACTACCAAAAAAATTCTATGTTTTTTTATATATTCATACTTTTTATCAATTGGACGCTTTACGAATCTCAAGTTTATATAACCCTATAGATGATGATATAGATATGAAAAATCCAAAAATATCCTAACATTTCAAGTTTTTTTCATTTTTTTACCAGTCTCTTTTACAATACACTTTTTAGATGTTCTTTATTATAGCATACAGCAGATCACACTTATAAGATACTGATTTCCTATATTATGCACAAAAAAGGCACCTCATTGTTATAGTTTATTGGAGACTTGTATGGTATTAATCAACTATATAAGTAAAAATATGTTTTAGGTATAATATAATTAAAAGAACGTACTTCAAAATACCGCCAATAATTAAGCAATGCCTGTTAAGCAATTACGATTTAATGAACTTTCTAAAATAGTATAAAAGGAATACCAATGAAACCATTTACTCTTAAAAGATTTGTATTACTACCGTTGATTGTACTATCCCTCATACTAACAACGGGTTGTCATCTTCTCTCACATTACAGTGAAGAGGAAGTTCAACAATATATAAGTAAGAATTATCCTAACCTAACATATCACTTGGAGTCACAAAGGAACAATACATGGCAAGTCACCTTTGATAAGTATCCCCAAATACCAATTGAAATATCTGAAGTCTTGCACACCTCTGCACCTGTTGTACCACAAGTTGAGCGAATACTAATAACCAATATTCCGTTGATAACAGCATTTCCATTAATGAAAAACTATCTAACAGCAGAGGAGTTAACCTATGCCACATATGATACATCTTCTTTGTATATTGAAATGCCTATCCCCTATTCAGCCATACAAAATCAAGATGTACCAAACTTTTTACAATCGTATGGATCAATTCTGCAAAAGAATATGCTTCAACATATCCAGACTTTCAAAGAAAAAATATATATTAGAGTCATCATAAAACCTGCTGATGGATCTGATGCACCGCAAGAATATAGAAGAATATTCCGCTTATCCCAATATTAATAAAAGAGGTACCCTCTAGTGTACCTCTTTTACGTATGAGACGACGTTATCATTTGATATTTTAGAATTATTATATGTAACATCATTTCATATTGTCATTAATCCTTATAACTCGTCTGAAAGAAATCATATCCACCATTTATATTATCGCCAATTACCATTTCACTATCTTGAAAGTATGGTGAAACAGGTAAATAGCCCCACATAACCCCTAAGCCTCCACATATATTGCGGCCACCGTCTCCACCTTTATAGGAAAATTCATCTTCATCATATACGATTTCTCTACAATACGGATCGTCACCTATAATCAAGCCAAAAAAAGTTTTCCTTTTTCTAATGTATACTCTCCATCATTATCCATCCATTCCATATGTTTTTAAGTTCATAGAAAAAAATCTATATTGTTCCCCCATGGGAAAATAGTCCTACACCCCTTGCCAACTAAATACTCCCACTCTCTTCGTGTCGGTAAAGAGTACCCATGTTTTTTTATGTTCTGTAACAATTCCTTAAATGTGGTTTCTTCATAAAGTTTACCATACCAATTGTTATCATCTGTTTGATATAAACAAATGGTATTATGAATCATGATTTCAGAAAGACCCTCGCTTTTGGCTTTTTCTATCATCTGTTGCCACTCTTTATTTTGTCTGAGTGTCTCATTTGAAATAGGTATCCAACAAGTTTCACTATACTCTTTTTGTACCAATAATGGATGGATTACAAACTCATCTTCTTGAGTAAAATTATTTTTAAAATACGTTTCTATGTTGGATAGTATCTCTTCATCTTCTAGCGTTTCCCTAATCTTAGTTTGAACATCGTCTTCACTACAGATTTCCTCTTCATATCCCTCGACAAATGGATAGGCAAGGTCCGCTAAATTTTTCATCATTAAAAAAATATCCTGAAATGGTTTATTTTTTTAAAATCAAACCCTAACGTAACAGTATCTCCAGGAACAAATACAAAGTCTATACCATTATGTGAACGATATACCGCCGTATATGTGGATTTTTCCAAAAGGCAGTAAATTCTTTAAAAGCATATTAATTCTAAATTATATTTTTTTCCAATCTTATTTAATAATTCCATTCTATCGCTAGTAGATAACAAATCATATTGAGGATTATACAATTTTTTTGATGGGAATAGGATTCATTAATTTGATACTCCTTATTTTTATCTAGTACAAATATTCTTCACTATGCATTTACTCTATTTACTTAAGTATTGCCTTAGGGTTTGATTTTCTAATGGCCCTCTCTAAACAACACGATTTTATATGGCTACAATTATAGCATACCGTATCCTTTCAAATATAATAAGCTATTGTTAAGCACAAAAAAGGCACCTCATTTGAGGTGCCTCGTTGTTATAGTTTATTGGAGAGATTTATATTTTTAGTCTAAATCGTAGAAACCAGATGGTTTATCGCTCAAGTTAATAATGATATTTTTCATTTGAGTGTAGTGTTCAAGGATAACCTTGTGAGTTTCACGGCCTATACCAGATTGTTTATAGCCACCAAATGGTGCGCCTGCTGGGATGGAGTTATATGTGTTAACCCACATACGACCTGTTTCGATTGCTCGAGCTACGCGGATTGCGCGGTTGAGATTTTGAGTGAATACGCCGCCGCCAAGACCGTATAGGCTATCATTAGCTTGTTCGATCACTTCTTCTTCACTGTGGAATTTGATAACAACAGCTACAGGGCCGAAGATTTCTTCGCGAGCTACGCGCATATCATTTGTAGCATCTACGATAAGTGTAGGTCTAATGAAGCAACCTTTACCAAGTTCGCCGTCAGTAACGCGTACACCACCAGCTGCAACGCGAGCGCCTTCTTCTTTAGCAATTTCTACATAGCTAAGTACTTTCTCAACTTGTGCTTCGTAAATCAAAGAACCAAGTTGTGTAGATTCTTCCCAAGGTAAACCAACTTTTACTTTATCAAATAAAGCGGAAAGTTCAGCTACAAATTTATCATAAATTGTATCTTGTACGAAGATACGGGAACCTGCGCAGCATACTTGACCTTGGTTGAAGAGGATGCCGAGCATTGCCCCATCAAGAGCTTGTTTCCAGTTTGCATCTTCAAAGAAGATATTCGCAGATTTACCACCTAATTCCAATGTAGCTGGAATCAAGCGTTCAGATGCTGCTTTATATACATCAAGACCTACTTCTGTAGAGCCTGTGAAAGCAAGTTTGCTGAAGCCAGGATGATCAAGGATATATTGACCAGATTTAGAGCCTTTACCAGTTACGATGTTCACAACGCCTGCTGGCAAGATGTCTTTCAAAATATCGCCTAATACTAAAAGGCTAAGGGATGTATGGCTAGAAGGTTTAATTACAACTGTACAACCTGCTGCAAGAGCTGGTGCCAATTTCCAAGCAGCCATTAGGAATGGGAAGTTCCAAGGCACGACTTGACCTACAACGCCAATCGGTTCGCGAACGATGAGGCTCAATGTATTTTCGTCAAATACTTGTGCAGAGCCTTCTTCGGAACGAAGCACGCCAGCGAAGTAACGGAAATGGTCAGCGCCAAGTGGAATATCTACGTTCAAAGTTTCACGGATTGGTTTACCATTGTCATATGTTTCAACTTGTGCCAAAGTACTCTTTATGAGCATCGATAGCGTCAGCAATTTTTAACAAGTAATCAGCGCGATCTACTTGAGATACTGTTTTCCAAGTTTTAAAAGCTTCTGTTGCAGCGTCTACCGCTTTATCAACATCGTCTTTCGTAGCCTCTGCACAGATAGCGAGTTGTTCGCCATTAGCAGGGTTATATACATTAAATTCAGCGCCGTCAGATGCAGCTACCCATTCATTATTAATTAAAAGTCCATATCTTTCTTTAAGGTTCAAGCTCATAGCATTACCTCCTATGTAGGAATATAGATTGAGGAAGATTTCCTCTGTGATTTCATCATACTCCTTATATCTAAATATTTTCAATCAGATATATCATTTTTCGATATATCTGTTCTGCATTATTATACATAGTTTTTAAGTTATAGAAAAAAACCGCACCCTCAAAAATCCATAGAGAGTGCGGTTTTGTGTACTAATGACTTTTTAGTCAAAAGTATTTCTCAATAATATAATTCAATTGATACTAATTGTTTTGACGACCACCATTGTTACGATTATTATTACGGTTATTGTTACGATTGTTATTTCGACGTTGTCCGTTGTTATTTCTGTTTCGGTTATTATCGTTATTCTTTGGCTTTTTCTGGTTGTAATGCTTTTACAGATAAACCGATACGATTACGTTTTACATCAACAGAAATAATTTGAGCTTCAATGATATCGCCTACAGCCAGCACATCAGATGGATGTTGACGGCTGTGCATAATTCACTGCGATGCAAAAGACCATTAGTTTTAAGACCAAAAGTCTACGAAGGCACCAAAAGTCAACTACGTTGTGAACAGTACCTTTTACAACAGTACCAACTGAATATCTTCAAGGCTTACTACATGTTTTTCTAGTAAGTGGTGCTGGCAAATCTTCACGAGGATCACGACCTGGTTTTGCCAAAGCCCCTAAGATATCTCGTACAGTTGGTACACCCGCATCAAGTTTTGCGGCCATTTTTCCGGCATCAACAAGTGGTAATTTCACTTGTAATGCTTCCAGTTGTGCTTTATCTTGCAAATCTTTTAAGGTAAAACCTAATTCACCAATAATGCGTTCTGCCAATTCATAAGACTCAGGATGGACAGATGTATTATCTAGTGGATTTTTACCGTGTTGCAAGCGAAGGAAAGCCCGCACATTGTGTGAAACGCCGCAGGGCCCTAAGCGAGGTACTTTCAACAATTCTTTACGGCTTTTTAAATACACCATTCTCTTGACGATATGCAACGATATTTTTAGCCACTGTACTAGAAATACCTGCAATATGTTGCAAAATAGCAGGAGATGCCGTATTGAGCTCTACCCCAACGTGGTTTACTACAGTTTCAACCACTTGATCTAAGGTATGAGTCAATTGTTTTTTTGGTTGACGTCATGTTGGTATTGACCTACGCCGATAGATTTAGGGATCAATCTTAACAGATTCAGCCAATGGATCTTGTACACGCCGTGCAATGGATACGGCACCGCGTATGGTTACGTCTAAATCTGGTAATTCATCGATAGCCAATTTAGAAGCAGAATATACAGATGCGCCTGCTTCATTGGTGATGATGTAGTGGCAGTCTAACTTTTCCTCTTCAATCATGGTGGAAGCAAACTGCTCTGTTTCATAGGATGCAGTACCATTACCAATAGATAAGAGAGTAACTTTGAACTTACGGATTTTATCAGCCAATACCTTTTGCGCTTCTTTGCGAAGCTTTTCACTATTCGTTAAATAGTAGGCACCGTAATCTAGCACATTACCTTGTTGGTCGATGATAGCCATCTTACAACCTGTACGGTAACCAGGGTCAAGGCCCATGATAACATGGCCTGCCAAAGGTGGCTGCAATAATAGGTTCTTAAGGTTTACACCGAATACCTTGATAGCTTGCTCATCCGCATTCTCCGTCAACTCATTGCGGATATCACGCTCTAGAGCAGGGAAAATTAGACGTTTGTACGCATCGGCTACTGCAGCCGCTTTATAGTCTGCGAATATGGATTTTGGATTTTTCTCTAACTTTTGCACCATGTAAGCAACATACGTATCACCTGGTACAGTGAGGGCTAACTTTAAAGCACCTAATTTTTCACCGCGATTAACCGCCAAGATACGGTGAGATGGCATTTGACGAACCGGTTCAGCATATTCTGCGTATTGCAAGAACTGTTGTTGTACCTCTTCATCACCAGTCAACTCAGCTTGAATAAAGCCTTCGTTCCACATCTTTTTACGCAAGTAAGCACGGAAGTCAGCACTATCACTAACGATTTCCGCTACGATATCAGAAGCACCTTGAATAGCGTCCTCTGGTGTGGGCACCTCTTCCGTTACAAAGTCTTTAGCAATCTCTAAAGGATCACCAGAGGTAACTGTATCGTTAAGGATCATGTCCGCCAACGGCTCTAAGCCTCGTTCACGGGCAATCATAGCACGGGTACGTTTCTTAGGTCGGTACGGTAAATAGAGATCCTCTAACTCTTGAAGCTTTGTTGCGGCCTCTAAGGATTTCATCAACTCGTCGGTCATCTTTTCTTGCTCTGTAATAGATGCAATGATTTCTTGACGACGTGTTTCCAAGTTGCGCAAGTATTTAATACGTTCTTCAATGGTGCGCAATTGCTCATCTTGCAATTCGCCCGTTACCTCTTTACGGTAACGCGCAATAAATGGCACCGTATTGCCTTCGTCCAATAATTCTACGGCAGCTTGCACCTGCTTTGGCTTAACATTTAATTCACTGCCAATAATGGCAAACATTCTTTCACTCATTTAGATGCCTTTCTGCGATAGGTTACAAAACGATGAGGATATTTGTTCTTTTCATCCACCGCGCCGTCTACTACGGATTCAATGGTGAAAGCCTCCTCTGGGAACTCTGGGAAAAATGCATCCCCTTCAAATTCGTGGTCTACTTCTGTAATGTACATCGTATCCACGTAAGGCAAGAAAGCCTCGTATACTTGAGCACCACCGATGACATAGGCCGCATCAAGAGCACGTGCAGCTTCTGCAGCCGCCTCAGGACTATGGAATATCTTAACCCCTTCTGGCGCATCAAAGCCCTTATCGCGAGTAATCACCCAGTGCTCACGATTTGGCAACAGGAACGGCAAACTTTCAAAGGTCTTACGTCCCATAATGATGACATGACCTGTAGTTTTCTCTTTAAAGAATTTCAAATCATTCGGCAAGTGCCAAATCAAGGTATTATCTTTACCGATCACACGATTATGTGCTACGGCTACGATTAATGCTAACATACCGGCCTCTTTCGGTTAATACTATATGGCAACAGTCATACATATGATTCCATTTAGCTATGGACATGAACTCAGTTCTATACAGCAACAGTCATGGACAATTTACCTAGATGTTCATACCCGTCTAATGTAACGTCCTCTGGTGTGAAATCATAGAAGTCTTTTACCTCAGGATTCACAATAATTTTTGGAGCTGGCAACGCTTGATCGCGACGTGCTAATTGCTCGCGCAATGCTTCTACATGGTTTTCATAGACATGAGCATTGTTGATAACATGAGTAAATTTACCAGGTTTAAGATCTGTTACTTGAGCGATCATGCATTGTAATGCTGCATATTGAGCGGTATTGAATGGAACGCCAAGGCCCATATCGCCACTGCGTTGAATGAGCATGCAGTTCAAGTGACCATCAGCTACATCCCATAGTGTTTCATACGCACATGGTTGCAATGCCATATCATCTAAATCTTCAATATTCCACAATGTAACAATCATACGACGGCTATCAGGATCTACCTTGATAGTCTTGATGAGATTATCAAGTTGTTTGTACTTTGCAATTTGGTAACCATAGGCCTTACCAATGGTACCATCTTCGCGCATCCACTCATCCCATACGCGCACGTTCATTTCTTGTAATTTACGTACATCGTTAGATTGCATTTGCCAAATCCATAACAATTCTTTTACCGCTGTTTTGAAAGCTACAAATTTTGTAGTCAAAATTGGAAATTCCTCTTGCAAGTCAAATTGCATAATTTGATGTGGCAATTTATAGGTTGCAACACCAGTACGGTTTTGACCATACGTGCCATGTTCTAAAATATTTTCAATAATACCGAGGTATTGTGTATCTGCTAGACTCATATGTCCCCCTAAATCTATGTATAATACGTGAAATAATACTAACCTATATCTTACAATATATAGTACTATCATACTAAAAAATACATAGTACTACCATATATACAGTAAAATTTATTATCCCTTATATTCTGCAATGGCCTGTAAAAAACTGAGGCCATATTTTTTCAATTTTGCTTCCCCTACACCTTTAACATTGCCAAACTCACCTAATGTAGTGGGTCGTAAATTGGCTAGGTCAATAAGTACTGTATCGGGGAAGATAAGATATGGTCGAAGCCCTGCCTCTTCGGCTAAGCACTTACGATGTTGTCGTAAATGTTCAAATAAACCACCCGACCCAGAATTAGATTTTCCTCGTGATGTAGTAGACGTAGACCGACTAGTACGAGATGGTACAGACACATGTTGTCTGATTTCCTCCACCTCTTTATGCCCACCGAGGACCTCCTCAGCACCAGCCGTCAAGGATAGCACAGGATACTTACCTGAAGAACTACGCAAATAACCAGAAGCTACAAATTGTTGGATGAGCCCTTTAATAGATTTCTCGTCTACATTACTTAGTAAACCAAATACAGGGAGCGCATCGTGGCCTGCGCGCATAATACGGTCAGTTCGCTCACCGCGCACGATAGAAGTAATCATAGAGGCACCATAGCGTTCATCAGTGCCCATAATAGCACGAAAGATAGCCTTCGCCTCTTTTGTTACATTGACCTTATCACCGGATCCTTTACAGGAACTACAATTATCGCAAGTAGTCCAAACGGTGCTTTCACCAAAATAGTTAAGCATATATTTACGTAAACAATTACTGCAGAAACAGTAATCAATCATAGACTGTAATTTACGGAGCTCCACCTCTTGTCGCTCAGGCGTCTCAATGGACTGTTCAATCAAATACTTATGAACTTGTACATCCTGCCCACTGTAGAGCAAGATACATTCTGCAGGAGCTCCATCGCGACCTGCACGGCCCGCCTCTTGATAGTAGGACTCCATGTTGCGCGGCATTTGGTAATGCAACACATAGCGCACATTACTCTTATCGATGCCCATCCCAAAGGCATTCGTAGCCACCATGACCTGCAGTTTATCATCTGCATAAGCATTTTGCATCTCACGGCGCACCTCATCACTGAGACCTCCATGATAATGGCCTACCTTAATGCCTGCACGGGTTAGATTTTCATACACTCGATCTACATCCTTACGCGTCGCACAATAGATAATACCATTTTCGTTATCATGTTGGCGCACATAGTGAACCACATAATCCATGCGCTTTGGTGTACGGATGACAGAGAAAGATAAATTAGGCCGATCAAAGCCCGTTACATACACATTTGCCTTGTCTAATCCTAATAGTTTTTTTATATCATTTTCTACATATTTCGTAGCCGTCGCTGTGAAAGCCCCTACAATAGGTCTTTTAGGTAGTGAGTTGAGCCACTCACCGATAAGGCGATAGGACGGTCTAAAGTCATGGCCCCACTCCGAGATACAATGAGCCTCATCCACAATAACTTGAGCTATAGGCAACGCTCTTAGCACATTACAAAAGAAATTAGAACCTAGTCGCTCCGGCGCAATATATAAGAGTTTGATCTTACCACTACGCACTTCGTACATCGTTTTATTAAACTCCGCTTGCGTAAGCGTACTATTGATGAGCGCCGCTGGAATGTTCTGCACTAACAGGCCATCTACTTGGTCTTTCATAAGAGAAATCAGTGGTGAAAATACGATAGTAAGCCCCGATTTGCAGAGTGCAGGTATCTGAAAACAGATAGACTTACCAGCCCCCGTCGGCATGATACCGATTACATCTTCATTGCGTAATAAGGAGGCAATGGGAGCCTCTTGAGCCGGTCTAAAGGAGGTATACCCAAAGTAAGTTTCTAACATGCGTAGTGCTTGTTGTTTTGTCACAACTGGTTGTTTAGATTTTCTTGTTTTCTTGTCCCCTGTTGATCCATGAGTACCTCCTTTCACGTGTCATTTTTCCATTCTATTATTTTATCATATTTCGAGTATTTTCGGTTTATTAGTATATATGATTTATAGGTTAACCGTCTAATGCCCAAGATGAAAGTATATGCTTAAAATTCGTATAGAAATCAATACAATCTCACAAAATTTTTACACTCTAAAGTGCTAATATATGATACAATAAGAATTATTTATAATACTATAGAATGAAAATTTAACCTAAATTTAACCTAAAATTTAACCTAAGGAGGTTTTATATAGTCATGACACAAGACAACTTAATGATTATTATCGCCTTTGCCTTATACCTAGGACTCATGATGTATATCGGGGTCTACTACTATCGCAAATCGAACAGCATCGGTGATTATATCCTCGGTGGCCGACAACTAGGTCCATGGATTACAGCGCTTAGCGCGGAGGCCTCTGATATGAGTGGTTGGATGCTTATGGGTGTTCCAGGCCTCGCGTATACAACGGGGATTTCAGGAGTATGGATTGCCGTAGGCCTTACGTTAGGGACTTGGGCAAACTGGAAATTCGTTTCTAGACGCTTGCGTAACCATACTGAGGTAGCTAGTGACAGTTTAACTTTACCGGACTATTTGAAAAATCGTTTCCACGATCAATCTCATTCGGTAGCCGTTATCTCCGCCCTATTTATCTTGATTTTCTTCTTGATTTATACATCATCGGGCTTTGTGGCAGGGGGCAAGTTATTCAACACCATCTTTGGTCTTGATTACACCGTATCCCTCTTCATCACCGCAGGCATCGTCGTATTTTACACCTTCCTCGGTGGTTTCCTCGCTGTATCTTGGACGGACTGTATTCAAGGGGCATTGATGTTCTTTGCCATCTTAGCAGTACCGATTACAGCAGCCATGTTCATGGGCGGCCCTGTAGAAACATTCCAACTCATCCAACAGGAGTTTCCTCAAGGTCTTAACTTATTTGGTAATCCATCCGATTGGTTCACTTGGGCTATCGGCTTAATCTCTGCTCTCGGTTGGGGTCTAGGTTACTTTGGTCAACCCCATATCCTCGTAAGATTCATGGCCATCTCCGATGCGAAAGAGTTAAAAAAATCTACCAACATCGCCATGGTATGGGTTATCTTATCCCTTATGGCAGCTATCGCAGTAGGCCTCATCGGTCACGTATACATGTTACCAGATAAACTGGTAGGTACAGATGCGGAAACAGTGTTCCTCATCATGACAGAACGTCTCTTTACACCATTTGTAGCAGGTCTCATCTGGTCTGCTGTATTAGCAGCTATCATGAGTACTGCCTCTGCACAATTGTTAGTAACAGCTTCCGCTATTGCTAATGACTTCTATGCAAATATTATTCATCCTAAAGCAGGCGATGAGGAGCTTGTACTAGTAAGCCGTATCGTAGTACTTATCGTAGCATTGATTGCCATCTATATGGCAATGGATCCAGATAGCTACATCTTAACAATGGTTGCCTATGCATGGGCAGGCTTTTGGTGCTGCCTTTTGGGTCCAGCTATCTTGTTCTCCTTGTTCTGGAAACGAATGACACGTCATGGCTGTATCGCTGGTATCGTAGTTGGTGGTTTAACAGTACTGATTTGGAAACAATTTGAATTCCTTTGGTCTATACGAAATCGTGCCAGGCTTCCTCTTCTCTTCCATCGCGATTTATGTGGTGAGTATCATGGATAAAGTTACCGCCTCGTCCAGTTCTTAAGGACTATAAAGAAGCAGAGAAAATGCACGTCCTATAAAACAGAACACATAAAAATAGAGCTAGTTGATTCAACGATCAACTAGCTCTTTTATTATGAATATTGTTGTAAGCCTTCTTTTATAGCTTCCTTCACTTCAGTCACCAAGGATGCTGGTGAAAGTACTTTTACACTTTGCATATATTGGAGAGCCCAATATTTAAAAGCATGATGATTTACACGTACACGACATACCACATCATCAGGTGTTACATCACTAAATTCCACATTACCATCGAACCAATCTAAGATTTGATTTACGATAGAACGTTTTGCTTTAAAGCTCACCGTAATGGATTCACCACCGAACATATAAATATGCTCTTTTACGTATTGAGACACATTAAAGGTGCGTTGCTGTTGGTATCCCTTTATCTCCCGTAAAGGTTTTCTCCGTTCGCTTAGCACCGTAATATGTGCAATACGATCGACGCGCAATGTAGACATGTCGTCATAATTTTCGTGGTTCCCAACTAGGTAATAGTGTCCCCGATTCATTACTAGTTGGAACGGATTAAATACATATTTCCGTTCCTTGTTATCTGGACCAAGATTGATATGTAAACGCTTATCCACGTCAGGTTGGCAATAGGCCAACGAAATTTTTCTCCCCTTTTGTATCGCTTCTTCTATGAGATCAATGTTAAGGAATAAGTCCTGGCTCCCTATGAAGGTAACCTGTAGCACTTTCAATATCAATACCATGTGGCTTGAAATGAGAGCTGCCCAGTTTAGCTACACGACTAATTAAATCCTTACGTTGAGATGCTGTAATATGGCGAGAAGCCAACACACCATCGATCAATAATCGCAATTCCGAATCTTCAAAAGTATGAATCATGTAGAAATCGGTACGGCGAATAGTGCCATCTGCTCCCACGGCAGACTCTTCACATTGAATACCAAAATCACCAGATTCATATAAATCATTTAAATGACGGCCTAAGGTCTTCCGATCCACGGACACCTCGTACCGCTCAGCTAATATACTGCGGATCTCCTCTTGAGATAAAGTATGATTAGCATCTGTTTCACTTTTCAGGATTTCTAGTATGTATACTAGAACTGCCTTCTTAGATGCCATAAAAGACTCCTTTTACAAATAATACAATTAGTACAACTAATACAATTTATATAATCATCCACAACACACTGGATGATGTTCACAAAAATACCCATACATAGTATACCATACTTTTCATATATGGTTCATTTATTTCTCATTAATTTTATCGATTTACTATACTTTTTAGCAAGATTAAATAACTAAATGTAATAATTATTAAATAATTATAAACTTTAATTATATAAAACAAAACCCGTTAAACACTTTTTTTACATATAAATGTTATAAGTGTAACGGGTTTTAATTTTCACCATGAAATTAGTATGAATGATTCTTTTTAAAGCTCAGAATTCTAATACATTGTCAGTCCCTATTAAGAAATACCATCTGTTTTCTTATTTCTAAGGAAACCTAGATCTCCCATGCGCTTTGTCAGCTCATTATAAAAGGCTTCTGCCATCGCATTTTGGTGCTTACCAGTTTGCGATTTATCGGCACTAAAAATGGTATCTTTAATTTTTTTAGTTAAAGTAGACTTAGATTTTGGTTTATTCAACAACTCCATGAACATTAAATCTTCTTCAGAAATATCTCCAATAGCATCATTAAATGAATTCCCACCGTAAATATACTCACCACCACCATCAGCTATGGCTTTCACTAAGTTTGTAAATCGTACCGGTACATAGGATAGACCTTCCATGTACTCTTGTTTTTCTGGGAATGTTTTATAGAAACGAATACCACCGCGTACCATATGCTCTACTACAGCTTTATATAAGCTGCATACAGCAGGTTCCAATTCATCATCAGATGCATTAGCCGCCTCATGAGCCGCTTTTAAAATAGCTAATGCTTCAATCATGTTAAAGGTGCCACCATCCTTGATTAGAGCTTGGAACGTATCTTTTACTAAGGTATTTTCAAACATTTCCAAAGCCTCTTCATCAAATAGAATTTGGAAGGTAAAGTTATTTATGGCAGTACGCACAGGAATTGTATTTACTTCAGCAGGATTCGATACAGCATAACTGATATCTTTCGCAGCACTTGCTTTACAGATAATAGACTTACGGAATGTCGTATCAAGCATAAAATCTAAATATTGCTCTTGATCTGCTTGGCTGTTAGGCGCTAGTTGCTCAAGTTTGTCTGCAATGCTTTCATCATAAGTACGAACCATAGATAATGTAAGATCTGCATCACCTACATAAGCTAGATTATGTGTCTTAAGATGGTCGTTAAATTGATAGAGATAACATGGATCATTATGAGGTTCTAAATGGTCATGACCTACATAATAGTCGTCCTTTTGCATAACGGAGCGCAAGGCACCGAGGAATTTACTATTACGTTCTTTAAGATTATCGTAGTTAAGGATTTGGGCACCTACCAAGCTACCCACAGTCTTACCACGCAATACCTTTTCCTTATGCGTAGATTCATCATGGCCACGATTAGCAAATAACATGAGCTGACGAACCTCTTCCATGGTATGCCAGCCCGGATAGGTATTATAAGATACGTAAGCAATACCATTATCAGCTAAGTGATTTGAAATAATATCAAGCAGTTTATCCTTCATTTCATCGCTGATCCAAGAGTAGAAACCGTGGGCAATAATATAGTCAAAGGTTCCCATTGATTTATCAAAATTCAAGATATCCCCTTGTACTAAAGATACATTATCAAGTTTTGCATCCCCGATAATTTTATTCCCCTTCTCTACTTGGTCTTGTGAAAGTTCAATCCCTACAAAGGTCGCTTCAGGATTGTGAGCTGCTTGGGAAATGATATTACCACCATAGGTAGCACCTAATTCAAGGACACGCGCCGTTTTAGCCGTTGGTGGCTTAAGACCTACAAGTGTACCATATGCCTCTAAATAGGCAGGTGTAGTAAAAGGAAATGGATAGGATTTATAGCCTAACTCTTTATATATCGTTTGTTGCATTTCTTCATTTGCCATTTGTGTATTATCCTTAGCCATATATACCTCTATATTTAATATTAGAATTATTCAAATATGTATTACTAACATTATGTATTGCTAGCATTATGCATAGCTACTTATCATTATACCAAATTCCAAATATATTACCTATGTTTTTAAGCAGTTGATACTAAATAATTCAACATGATACTAGTACGATAAACTAATGTATATCAAATCATTGATATACTATTTAGAAAACTAAATTTTACATAAAAAGAGCACCCTCGAAAGGGTGCCTCATATAGTTATCAGTCGTTAAATAACGAATTATTTTACGTCTTCAAAACCTTTTTGTAAGCGAACATAGCTTAAGCGACGTTCTTTAGCGTCTTGTTCAGTTTTAGCGAACAATTCTTCTGCAACGTCTGGAGCTGCTTTAGCCAAGGAAGCATAACGTACTTCACCTTTAAGGAAGTCTTGGAAGCTTTCAGTTGGTTCTTTGGAATCCAAGGAGAATGGATTTTACCTTCTTCTTTTAAGTTGAGGGTTGTATCTGTAAAGATCCCAGTAACCAGCTGCAACTGCTTTACGTTGTTCTTCTTGAGCTTTACCCATACCAGCTTTGATACCATGGTTGATACATGGGCTGTAAGCGATGATCAAGGATGGACCTGGATATGCTTCAGCTTCTGTAACAGCTTTCATCAATTGGTTTTTGTCTGCGCCCATAGCTACTTGTGCTACGTATACATAACCATAAGACATAGCCATCATGCCAAGGTCTTTTTTCTTAGTACGTTTACCAGAAGCTGCGAATTGAGCAACTCGTTTGCTACGTTAGTGGATTTGGAAGCTTGACCACCAGTGTTGGAGTATACTTCAGTATCGAATACGAAGATGTTGATGTCTTCGCCAGAAGCTAATACATGGTCAACACCACCGAAACCGATATCGTATGCCCAGCCGTCACCACCGAAGATCCAGTGGGAACGTTTGATCAAGAATTGTTTTTTCTCAAGAAGTTCTTTCAACTCAGGAGTTGTAGCACCTTCAGCTTCGATAGCTGCTACTAAACGTTCGGAACGTTGACGAGTAGCCGCACCAAGGTTAGCGAATTCAAGCCATTGTTCTAAAGCTTCTTTCAATTCGCCAGTAGCAGTTTCAGCAGCTTTCGCAGCCACTTCTGCTAATTGTTGACGAACTTTCTTAACGCCGATGTACATACCATAACCATACTCAGCATTGTCCTCGAACAAGGAGTTAGCCCAAGAAGGACCTTGACCTTGTTGGTTAGTTGTGTATGGAGATGCAGGCATGGAAGCACCCCAGATGGAGGAACAACCAGTTGCATTGGCAATCATCATGCGGTCGCCGAATAATTGAGTTAACAATTTAGCGTAAGGAGTTTCACCACAACCTGCGCAAGCACCGGAGAACTCGAACAATGGCTGTTCGAATTGAGAACCTTTAAGAGTCTCTTTCTTCATAGGGTTTTCTTTTACAGGAAGGTTAACACCGTAATTCCAAGCTTCAGCTTGTTCAATTTCAGTGTCGATGGAAGTCATTACGATAGCTTTGCCTTTTGGAGATGGACAGATATCAACACAGTTACCGCAACCCAAGCAGTCTAATGGGGATACTGCGATACGGAATTGAAGATCTTTAGCGCCCATAGCAGGGATTGTATCGAAATGTTCTGGAGCCGCAGCCACTTCTGCTTCAGTTGCCAAGATTGGACGAATTGTAGCATGTGGACATACGAAGGAACATTGGTTACATTGGATACAGTTTTCTGGTAACCATTTTGGAACGAACAATGCAGGACCGCGTTTTTCGAATTTAGCAGTACCAGCAGGTAATGTACCGTCTTCGTAACCAGCGAATGTGGATACAGGAAGATCGTAACCAGCTTGAGCATTGATTGGTTGTGCAATGTTTTGAACGTAGGATGGGCAAGACTCACAACCAGGTTTACTGTGTGGTTGCCTTCATCAACAGCGTTTTTCCAGTCAGCAGGAACATCTACTTTTACCAAAGCGCCAACGCCTTGATCGATAGCAGCATTGTTCATGTCAACGATGTTTTGACCTTTTTTACCGTAAGAAGTTACTACGGATTCTTTAAGGTATTTAACAGCATCTTCAACAGGGATGATTTCAGTCAATTTGAAGAACGCAGCTTGAGTTACCATGTTGATACGACCGCCCAAACCGATTTCGGAAGCGATTTTCGCAGCATTGATGATGTAGAAGTTCAATTCTTTTTCTGCGATTTGACGACGTAATTTAGCAGGTAAATGTTCGTCCAATTCTTCAGGAGACCAAGTACAGTTCAATAAGAATGTACCACCTTTTTTGATGCCGCGGATCAAGTCGTATTCATGTACGTAAGATTGACGGTGACATGCTACGAATTGAGGTTCAGTTACCAAGTAAGGTAAGTTGATTGGGTTTTTACCAAAACGAAGGTGAGACATTGTTACGCCACCAGATTTTTTGGAGTCGTAGTCGAAGTATGCTTGAGCATACATGTCAGTGTGGTCACCGATGATTTTGATAGCGGATTTATTCGCACCTACAGTACCGTCAGAACCGAAGCCCCAGAATTTACATTCAGTCAAACCAGGAGTTTCTACTTCTACGCCTTCAGCACGATCTAAGGACAAGAATGTAACATCGTCATTGATACCCAATGTGAAGAATTTCTTGCCATTTTCAGCAGCTAAGTTATCGAATACAGCCACGATGTCTGCAGGGATAACGTCTTTGGAGCTCAAACCATAACGACCAGCGATAACTTTTACATTACGGCCGCCGTCAACTACAGCTGCTTGTACGTCCAAGAACAATGGTTCAGCCAAAGCGCCTGGTTCTTTAGTGCGGTCAAGCACTGCAATGCGTTCTACAGTTTGAGGAAGAGCTTTCAACAAACGATCTGTTGCGAATGGACGGAACAAGTGAACGTTGATGAAGCCTACTTTACGACCCAATTTGTTGAGGTAATCAACAGTGGATTGTACTACTTGAGCGGAAGAACCCATAGTAACGATTACGTCAGTTGCATCAGGAGCACCATGGTAGTTGAACAATTGGTAGTTAGTACCAGCCAATTTGTTAACTTCGTTCATGTAATGTTCTACAACGTCTGGAAGTTCCAAGTAGAATTTGTTGGATGCTTCACGATGTTGGAAGTATACGTCAGGGTTTTCTGCAGTACCACGAGTTACAGGAGCATCTGGGTTCAAAGCATTTTTACGGAAAGCTTTAACAGCGTCCATGTCTACTAATGGTTTCAAATCTTCATAGTCCCAGATTTCGATTTTTTGAATTTCGTGGGATGTACGGAAACCGTCGAAGAAGTTGATGAAAGGTACGCGAGTTTTAATAGCTGTCAAGTGAGCTACTGCGGACAAGTCCATTACTTCTTGTACGGAGGATTCAGCTAGCATAGCGCAACCGGATGCACGAGCAGCCATAACGTCTTGATGGTCACCAAAGATAGACAAAGCATGTGCAGCCAATGCACGAGCAGCTACTTGGAATACACCTGGAAGTAATTCGCCTGCTACTTTGTATAAATTAGGAAGCATCAATAACAAACCTTGGGAAGATGTGAAAGTTGTTGTTAATGCACCAGCTTGTAAGGAACCGTGAAATGCAGCAGCAGCGCCTGCTTCAGATTGCATTTCTACAACTTGAACAGTGTTGCCGAAGATGTTTTTACGACCAGACGCAGCCCATTCGTCAATGTGTTCTGGCATTGGGGAAGATGGAGTGATTGGGTAAATCGCAGCAACTTCTGTAAAACCATAAGAAACGTGAGCAGCCGCTTGGTTGCCGTCCATAGTTTTAAATTTACGACTCATGTGATTATTGCCTCCTTAAGCATTTAGCAAAAATAGAACACTTGCTTAATCTATCATTATGTTTAGGAATAACAACCATTACAAACTTGCGCACATGAAAAAATAATGCAATAATATATGTATATATAATACGGCATTATGTGGAACATACTTTTTGTAATGGGCACAACCATAATTCCTAATATCATAACTTGATATAGCCCTATAAGCTAATTATAACGTGCTGGGCCCTATCAACGCAACATATACAGTGACTGTCGCTTTGCCAATATTGCTATTCATGCTTTACATAAAGTAATAGCTACTTGCATTCTAGTAATAACTATTCTCATTTAGTTAGGTCACTTCCTATAACCAAGTTTTTATTTTTTTAGGGGGTTAATTATGGATTTTCATCATTTGAAATACTTCGTTGAAGTAGCTGATCAAAAAAGCTTCAGTAAGGCTGCGAGGAATTTACACATCTCCCAATCTGCTATCAGCCGTACTATCAAAGCTTTAGAAGACGAACTTGGTGTTGTTCTCTTCATGCGTAATGCTAAATCTGTAGAACTTACTGATGGGGGTACCATCTTCTTAACCCACGCTAAACGCGTTGTGTTTATGTTTGAACATCTAAAAACTGATTTTGAAAATGAATTTCGTTTGGAGCAAGGTTCCATCCGAATTGGTATTCCACCAATTACAGATGCACCAATCTTTGCCCAATTATTAGGGGAGTTCAAAAAAGTTTATCCACAAATTGAATTAGAGCTATATGAACAAGGTTCTAAAAAGGTTGAGATCAGTGTTCAAGAAGGTTTAATTGATATTGGTATTATCTGTACTAAACCAAACCCTAAAGAATTTGAGTCCTTCTACCTTACTAGTGACCCACTTTCCGTTATCATTCCAAAATCCAGCCCTCTAGCGAAAGAAAAAGAAATTCGTTTAGAAATGTTAGCTGATGAATCCTTTGTATTACACAAAGACGACTTCAACTTGCATGACGAAATCATTAAAGCTTGTAAACACACGGGTTTCCAACCACATATCGTGTTTGAAACAAGTCAACGTGATCTTATGTTACAAACGGTTAGTGCAGACCTTGCCATCGCATTGTTACCATCTCGCCTCTGCCCTGAGGTAGGTGAAAACACTGAGGTTGGTTCCAAGGTTGTAGTGCGTCAGCTTGTACCGGAAATCATTCATACCCTCTATGTTATTTGGAAAAAAGGTCATTACCTCTCCCACGCTTCTCGCTTGTGGTTAGACTTTGTAAACTCAAATTACCATTACCTGGATTACAACTCGAGGATCGTCAATAATGAATAAAACCTCTGGGCTCATGACTAAATTGCGAGCCCTTTTGAAAGCTAAAGAAGCTCCCATGTGGGGCGTGATTATTGTGCTGGTTATTGTTATAATCTTCCAGCAAATACAAATTTCAGAATTACAATGGCGCGTCGACGAAGACCATGATGGCTCCACCATCGATAGCGTAGCAGGTCGCCTATACATCCCTAGAAGGGATGGCTAATAAACATGGCGATCAATTAGACGAGGGTCTTTAAAAGCATTCGTCAACTCCAAAACGACGGCGCTAAGTACGACTGGGAATTAAAAACAACTGCAATGGTTACACCCAGAACTTAAAAGTACAACCGCCAGAAGCCAACCCACGCAATTCAAATCGACGGATTTAAACCTCGATATGAACCCTGGGAAAGTGCCTGATGTAACAAAATAAAAATATGCCAGAGACAATACTTTGACTCAAACGAGTAAAAATACTGTCTCTGGCTTTTTAGTTTATGATTTTAATTATCCCTATTTAATAACGGAATAATTTTTGTTACTCAAACCCAAAATGTATATAACTTACTTTCCATTACATTAATTAAAAATTGTAACATCTTTTATTTTTCTATCAAGAAGAATATTATTATATAACCTAAAAATTTTTATTATAGGATTTTTTTCCCATTCACTCACAACCGAATAGTGCCTATGATGAAAATTACCTTCATCATCTACATATAGAAAAGATCTTTTTGAGCCATAACACCAAAACCCATAGCCTCCAAAATGTAACCTTTATGCACACCATCATAAGTATTTAAATAATCTCGTAGTTCCGCTTCACGAGATTTATCAACCCAACCATTTCCCAGCACTCTACTAACCAAAGCATCTTCAGCAGCCTTATAAGCTTTTCTGTTTGCTATAAGACCTTTATCAGGAAAACCCTTGAGCATCCTCTTGATATCCAAAAGGCTGTCACCACTATAAGCTTCCCTGCTCCATACTGATTTTCATGAGAGACAATTGGATCTGCTACTGTAATCTTTTTCTCTACAAAGGGATTCCATAAGATTGAATCAATATAGTGCTCTTGTGTTTTATACTCTACAATATATTTACTTTTCACCTAACGCATCAATAATCGGTTTTATTTTTAATAGTACCCGCGTCATGAGTGAGAATATTAGAATCTACGTAATAAGCTGATACATAATAGTTACCTAACATAGGCTTCAATTGCTCCTGTAGTTTATTTATCGTCTTATTTTGATTCAAATCACTAATATATTTAGCGCGCCCTAAATTCTTAACAGCGTCCTCCCATGAATCATAAGATTCTGAGATTTTAACAATATCACGGTTATGTACAGCCAATCGCTCAAAGGCGACTCTCTCTTCGCCAGTCGGATCATATAATGATGTAGCATTTACAGATACACCAAGTGTAAAAAGTTGTTAATGCAGTTGCTAATAATAATTTTTTATACATACTATCCTCTCTCGTTTATACTGTAATTTTTATTACTTTTATTATACATAAAACAACATACTTACTAAAAACAAAAAGCTATATCTCTATATAATCGCTATTATGCGAGAATATAAAAATATAGCTTCTTTTACTTTTAAGTTATAGAAATTAACTTATTCATCCTTGTGTTCCATAGATTTTAGGAAGTGTCAAAATCAATAGCCCTGCCAGGAACATGCATGCGCCCATTACGTAGTAGCCAATTGTAAAGCTACCAGTATGACCATTGATAAAACCAAGCATATAAGGACCTACCCAGCCCCCTACATTACCGGAAGAATTAATAAGCCCCATTGCACCTGCTGCAGTGACACCAGATAAGAACGTAGTCGGCATTGTCCACCATACGCCCATGCCACCGTAAACACCAACAGCAGTTAAACAAATGAATAACAAGCTAATTTCTGGAGATGGGCTGTGTGGTGTAGCAATAAAACCAAAGGTACCAATAAATAAGGTAGTAGCAATGTGCCAACGTTTTTCATTGCGCTTCTCAGAGGAATGACCACAGTATACTTGTACAAGTAAGGCTGCCGTCATTGGGATAGCGATAGACAAGCTACCACACTTGGTGGCCAACCAGATAAGCTTTTAAGCACTTGAGGCATCCAGAAGCTAAAGCCCCAGAAGCCAATAATCCATAAGAAGTAAATTAAGGATAAAAGTAATACTTTAGGATCTCTTAAGGCTTGCCAAGTTGTATATTTCTTAACCTCTTGTTTTTTAGCCTCTTCTTTAGCAAGCTCCTCTTTCATATAAGCTTTTTCTGCATCACTTACCCAAGATGCTTGTTCTGGTTTTTCTTTCATCCAGAATGCAAAAATGAAAGCAAAAAGTACTGCAGGTAACGCCTCTACGATGAAGAGTGTACGCCACCCATGTAAGCCAAAGAATGTTGTATCAAGCAATACGCCAGCTAATGGACCACCAATGATATTAGAGAATAACAAAGACGTAAGCATTAAGGAAATAGCCTTTGCTCGCTCCTTCGGTAAGAACCAGTTAGGAATCAACAAGGAATATACTACTGGATACAATGACGCTTCACATAAACCTAAGAGGAATCGATATAGGTAAAACTCCCACACGGTAGTCATGGTGGTCATGAGGACACACACAATCCCCCAGCTAAACATAATACGTGCAATCCAAAGCATGGCATTGCAACGTGCAGCAATCAATGATGCAGGCACCTCGAATAGAACATAGCCAATAAAGAATATACCGGCGCCCATACCGAATACCTCTGGTGTTAACCATGGTAAGTTTTCTTTCATAGTTAAGCCCGCATAGGCAATATTTACACGGTCTAAAAAGGCAATAATAGAAACAATAAATAATGGCAGGATTACGTGTAGCATACGCCGTTTCGCAAAGCCCTTAACGTCGATAGCCTCACTTCGAGACTCTAGTGTAGATGAGTTCATACAATTCCTTTCTACTAACTAAGATATTACATACTTTACTATCTTAAGAAAACAAAAGTCCTCTGTCAATGAATTGTATAGAATATAGAGATGCTAAATAGGAATAGTGGAACCTAAATAATGGCATATTAAATGAAAAAGATATATTCTCTAGGAATGACTATATAAAATAAAAAAAGCACTTTATAGTATAAATATATCTCTATCATAAGATAACAAAATACTATAAAGTGCTTTCATATTAATTTGTACTAACAGGATCATAATCAGCAGGCACAGGAGCAACGATACTCACAAAGATAACATCTTCTGTTCCAGTATTTTTTGCACCATGACATTCACCCTTTTTAGATACTATAACTTGCCCCTTTGTAAAAGGCACCTCTGTATCAGGTGTTGGATAAAATACCCCCTTGCCTTGCAATATAACCCATATATCATCAGAGTGATGATGATAATGTTTTGGTAAGATTTGACCAGGTTTAATAACCCATACTGAACCACCTGTGGAATCAGTTTGATAAAATGGCGTCCTAACAGCTTTCTCCAAACTTTCAACTTTCACAAGTTCCATATCAAAAACACGTTGATCACTCATAATGCTCACACCTTTCATTGATTAACAACTACCGAGTTCCAGATGCGTATTCACCCATATTAATATCTAGAACCTCTCGAACGGGCTGGATTAAAGAATCCTCGTATTGAACCTTCCACTGAATATCCTGATTCATCTCGCCATTTTGTAACCCCGCAATGGTTTCCCCATCACCTATTATATTACCGTGTTCGAAAATATAATTCAACACATTATAAGCATGAAATACTACATGATTAGGATCTACACCGTGAAAGTGATACTGTAAATCAGGTAAAAATAATGTACTCATACCCACAGAATCTACCATCATATCATTGGTACCTTGAATGCTAAAATAACGCACATTTACGGCATAATAAATAAAACGAGTTACAGCTTTATCTGGATGATTTTCAATGGTTTCACGACTTAAGAACTTTCGAGCTGGACCAAAGACAACGGCCTTGCAAGATGGATATAGCTCTAATAGTGCATCTACATATTTTACTAACATATCAGCTCGCTCTTTGGGCTCTAAACCTGAAGCTAACATATCGGTAGCAAATACTCTATATTGGCACTCATCTAGCAACTCATCTACATTTGGACAATCCCACACCTGACTACGCTCAAAATCATCTAGTACAGGTTTGTCGATTTTCTCACAATTCGTCACCATTAAGGTCGGTGGAATATCGGCATCATTATCTTCATAATGAACCTTATAATTCTGAGGTGCAAAACCAGCAGATTCAGCGCCATAACTAAAACAATCAATAGGACCTAAATGCTTTGTGAATACCTCCACCATTGTATCGCGGTCAGGCATATCACACTGCTTTGGCATTAATAACTCAACGAAAAACAAACCCGCCAGGACGAACAGAGTTATCTGTTAAATCTTGTTTAAATACTTGGCTCATATGCTCTCTCCTAATTTTTAACTATTTTTCTGATGAGTGAATTAGTTTATACCATTTTACAATACCCTCAGGGATTAAAAAGCTATTTTCCATCTATTTTTTTCTTTTCACCCAACTATAAAGTTCATCGGAAGAAATAATATGTATATTATCTATATGAGTCTCCACTACAACCTTTGTCCTCGGATGAAAATAAATATACCTCTTTATTCGGATTATCCTTAACTAAATCAATATATTTATTAGTATTTAATTCTACATCTCCCTTTTTACTTGAGGATATGCCATTTTCCCATTAGAGGATTAACTAACACACATTCATATAACTCAGTAGCTATCTTATTAGTAGATGGAATTGCAATATAATTCGCCTTATCATATAAATACAAACAAACCAAATCCTCACAATCTGATGGAGATAGGCAATTATAAAATGATTGTTTTAAAGATTCATTGGACTCAACATTTACCACTAAAGGTTTTCCATTATAAATAAAAGAAGCATACTCATACATATAAGCTTTTTCTTACACGTTGAAGAGTTCTACCTCGAATAAATGCTGTGGCAATAACACCTGGAACTTGACTCTCATCACCAATTGGTTTCCACTCGACATCTTCTATTTGATTTGCTGCATCATGTTCTAGTGCGTCAATACTAGGATTATATACATACCTTAAATTATTTCCAACATAACCTAAGTAATATATACCATTATCACGCATCCAAATATAGTCCCCCGGCTTCACTCGTTCTAAAGTCTCTACGGCAACTATCTTCTTACCAGCTTTTAATATTGAATAAATTATACTCTTCAAGAACCTTATAATAAATATCTTTAGATTTGAATACTAGCTCTGATAGATTGAATTTTTATCAAAAAGCTTCTGCATTATACTTTTTATTTGATCATCATTGATACTCCACCCAACAGCTGCAATAGATTTTTCTCTACAATAAGTAGATATTTTTTTACCATCTTTACTATCTGTTCTTGTTTGTAATCTCCATACAGTCCCCATTATATCAACCTCCAAATTAAATAATACAAACTTCATACAATAAATACATTACCTTTTTAATTTATAGTATACAGGATGATATTCAGTACTACAAATCGACATCCATCGTTTTACAAACTTCTCAAAAATCAATGTTATAATTACAATTTAATAGAATTTGCATAGAGTTTTTGTAATAGATATACTCGTTCAATTTCTAATCTACCTATTAAAGAATTTCTTATAAGTTCACCCTTAACAACTTGTTTAAATCTTGCATATAAATAATCAATACACTGATTTTTATATCCCAAGTTTATAATTGCTAGCCACAAATAAACTACGATATGATAAATTCACTCGGAAGAAAAGATTCCCATTCTAGTATTTCATGTCCATCTTCAACCATTCTAATATACATATCATTAATATCAATATAATCTCGAATCCAACATTCAACCATTAAGTAAATACTTTAATTCTTGCTCTATTAAGTCATCTATATAAAAAGTCCTTTAATCCATCTATATCAAATTCTACATTAGCCCTATATTGATACATAGATATCCCCTAATATATAATCACATTCTTTTATATAGATATTATAACTTTATGAATGTCCAAATTTTTCACTCATGTCATCATATTTAATATGTAAAGATCTCTCTATCCTCCCTACGGCCCTAAACTTCATAAAAATGCAAAACCCTCTCCATAAGTCCAAGAACTATGGAGAGGGTCTTTATATTATCTAATCAGCATAGGATGATGAGCCGATAGCGAAAACGTTGCGGTTTTTACCGGACTCTCAGCACTACTCAATTATAGAGGTTTACGAACCACGTCAAGGATGGAACCATCGCGGTATTCTACGATTGCCACGATGTCTTCGTCTTTGTCAGATACAGGGATATCTTGTGGTTTACCTACTAAATCGAATGCTAATTGTTGTAATTCTTCAATTGTGTAGATAGGCAAGTTGCTATCTTTGAAGCGTTCAATCAAATCAGTGCGAGCTGGGTTGATTGCGATACCGTATTCAGTAACGAGTACGTCAACGGAGGAGCCTGGTGTAATTACAGTAGCTACTTTATCACGGATCATTGGCAAGCGGCCGCGGATCAATGGGCAAGTAATAACTGTGCATTTAGCACCTGCTGCTGTATCAGAGTGACCGCCGGAAGCGCCCATCAATACACCGTTGGAGTCAGTCATTACGTTTACGTTGAAATCAAGGTCGATTTCAGTAGCACCAAGGAATACTACGTCGAGGTAGTTTGTAGTGCAATCAGTCCATGGGTTAGCGTACATGGAAGCGGACATTTCGATGTGTGCAGGGTTTTTATCCAAGGATGCAGCTGCAGTAGTATCGAATGTTTGAGTATCGTAAATGGCACGAATCAAACCTTCTTCAAGCATGCCAGTCAAGATACCAGTAGCACCACCGATAGCGAAGCCAGCTACTTCACCGCGTTTGCGAAGTTTTTCAGCGATGAATTTCGCTACAGTCAATGGAGCACCACCAGCACCCAATTGGAATACGAAACCATCTTTAATGATACCAGCTTGGTCAAGGAATTCACCAGCTAGCTCAGCAATTTTAATTTGGATAGGGTTTTTAGTGAAACCTACCGCACCAGAAGCAATACCTTCTGGATCACCAATGCAGTCTACTTCAACAACGTAATCTACGTCAGTTTGAGGGATTGCATAGTTGTGTACATAGTCAACTAAGTTATCAGTGATGATAACAGTTGTATCTGCATAATGGGAGTCAACTTTAGCATAGCCAAGTGCACCACATGCGGATTTGCCCATACGACCAGTAGCATTACCACGAGGGTCAGCTGTAGGAGCGCCCATGAAAGCTACGTCGATATGAACTTCGCCAGATTCGATAGCACGAGCACGGCCACCGTGAGGGCGAATGATTACAGGGCGTTTTAATACGCCTGGGTTTTGCGTTAAGAATTTACCAAGACGATCGCGCAAGCCAGATGTTTCGATAGCTGTTACAGTGCCGTCTTGAATCATTTCTACTAAGAACTCATGGCATGGGGACAAGGAAGAAGATGCGATTGTAATATCTTTAATACCTTTCGCTTGAACGCGTTCCATAACCATTTTCATTACATAGTCGCCATTGCGCAAATGATGATGGAAGGACAATGTCATACCATCTTTTACGCCAGCTTTTTCGATTGCTTCGTCGATGGAAGCAAGAACTTTATTAGTACCTAAGCGGCTCATATGCACAGGTTTACCTGCACGGTTCGCCTTAGGTTCGATTGCGAATTCACCTTGATATACTTCGCGACCTTCTAGTGCTGGGATATTTGTTGGGATATCGCGACCTACTTTATTTAACATCGTATTCTGCTCCTTCCTCTAATTCAACTTTAATGCCTGCTGCACGTGCTTTATCAACTACGCGTTGTGCACGAACTACGATAGGACCATCGATCATTTTGCCATCTACGGAGATTACGCCTTTGTTGTTGCGCAATGCATCTGCATAGCTGTTCAATACCTTAACGGAATGAGCGATTTCTTTTTCGTCAGGAGTGAATACTTCGTGAACGATTTTGATTTGGCTTGGATGGATGCAAGATTTGCCATCGTAACCCAACGCTTTAATGAATTCAACTTCTTCGCGGAAACCTTGAGGGTCTTTCACGTCGGAGAATACAGTATCGATTACGCGGATACCTGCTTCGCGTGCTGCATGAAGGATTGTTTGACGAGCGAACAACAATTCAACAGCTGGTTTGCTTTTACCAGTGCGAAGGTCAGCACGATAGTCTTCAGCGCCAAGAGCGATAGCAACTACGCGAGGGCCATGGCAGATTTCACGAACATTGTACAAGCCACGAACGGATTCGATAGCTACGATAATGTTGATGGTACCCTCTTCCCAACCGTTAGCTTTTTCTACTTCTTCAATTTTCTTCGCTACGATTTCAACTTCGGAAACGTCCTCAGTTTTAGGTAAACGAATCAAATCAGGTTTAGCTGGAACGATAACATCAAGATCGTCATAACCATAAGGAGTTTGTGTAGGATGGTTGATACGAACCACTGTTTCACCGCGGAACTTACGGGATTTCAAAGCTTCTGCAGTTAAAAGACGAGCAGTATCTTTTTCTGTTACAGCAACGGAATCTTCGATGTCGATCATGATGGAGTCAGCACCGTGAATGTCAGCACTGTTAATCATTTTAGGTGTATTACCAGGTACGAACATCATGGAACGGGACAAAGCGTTTTTTTAGCGACCTCTGTTAATGGATTTGTTTTTAACTTCTGGGAAATGTTTTATCGTTAGCCATTATGCTTTGCTCCCCCTTTCCAATGCGCCTAATACGCGAGCTTTAATTGTGTAATCCCAAGCATTTTTATCTTGTACGATTACTTTCACGCCGTCAAAACCAGCTTCTTTTACTGTGTTCAAAACAACGGATTTAATTTGGTCGCCGTATTGACGGATAACTTTGGATGTTAATTCGATTTCGATACCGCTAGCAATCGGTTCAACCGTTACTAATGCATCATTTTTCGTCGAAGCCTGCTTTGCGCGCTTTTCACTAATTGTGCCATGTTGCATCCTTTCCTTGTGAAACATTTATAAAGTTCAAGTCTGTACAGGCTCGTCGCGAGAGCCATATACAGACATTGAATACTAACAATTAAATTCTAACACTCCATAGTGAAAGTTTCATATTACATGAAACCTGTGATTTTCCACCAAGGAATACCAATTACGTAGTTCAATACTAAACATACTACTGCAATCACTAAACCAACTGTCCACCAGTCTTTTTACATTGTTTGTAACCAGCGGAGAAGATGATTGGACCAGGAGCGGCACCGTAGTGAGTTACGGAGCCACCATAGGAGTTTGTACCAATCAGGATGAATGCAAGTAATGTAGGATCGATGCCTGCGTTCATACCAACGATTAAGAATACTGGAAGCATCGCGGAGATGTATGCAGTACCAGATGCGAAGAAGTAACGAACAGCAACGGAAATAACAGAGATAAGGATAAGCATCATGAATGGATCTAAACCGAAGTTCATGTGAGCTTCTAAATATTTAGCCAACCATTCGAAGAATTTACCTTTAGACAATGCGGAGGATAAGCCCAAGATGCCACCGAACCAAATCAATGTGTTCCAAGCAGCTTTAGTTTTGAGCAAGTCATCCCAAGTAATAATACCACATACGAATGTAGCAATCATCGCTACGATAGCAACTGCGGTAGCGTCAATTTTGATATCAAATGTTGGAAGAATCCAACCTGTGATCGCAAGAAGCGCTATAGCGATAAGGCCTTTTTCGGACGCTTTCATAGGTCCCAATTCAGCTAAGCCATCAGCGGCAATTTTCTTGTTGTCGATTTCTTTTACTGTAGGGCGTTCATACATGTAGCCTATAATTGGAACAAGCATTAACATGATAAAGCCTGGTACGAACATTGCTAATGCCCATTGAGCCCAGTTCAAAGATACGCCTGTCAATTTAGTAATAAAGTCAAGAGCTAAATAGTTTGGCGCCATCGCAGTTGCAAAGAAGAAGGATGTTACCTTTGTAGCAAAGTAACCATTCTGTAAGAGGTAAGCACCTGCTTTTTTAGCAGTTTCACCAGGATATGAACCAACCGCTTCAGCGATAGATAAGTTGATTGGATATACAATACCAGCTGCACGAGCTGTGTTGGATGGTGTGGCAGGAGATAAGATCATATCAAGGAATGCCGTAACATAACCAAGACGAAGTGTAGTACTACCAAAAGCGCGAACTAAGTAGTACGCAATGCGGTGACCTAGGCCAGTTTTACCAAATGCAACGGATAAACCGAAGGCTGCGAAGATCAACCATAATGCTGTATTGCTGTAACCAGTCAATACGTCTTTTGTATTGCTTAATAAAATAGAAGATGTAGCAACACCTAATAATACTGTAATAGGAACTGGGAATGGTTTTAATACCAAGCCCACGATAGTAGCTAAATAAATACCGAATAATTTCCATACTTGTGGTTTGAGGCCTTCTGGTGTGCCACCGAACCACATAAATGCGACGATAGCAGCCATAATGCCAATACGCCATAATTTGTCTTTCATGTGTGTCTTTCCCTTTCTTGAATAACTTAGGCATACATAAAATCATCTAGTCTTTAACAACGTAACAGCTCGCGACGTCTGTTACATCGATTAAGTCTACACTCATTATAAATGTTTAAAAGAATTATGAATAATAGATTACCTTTATAGGGGTTATAAAAACTTTTATATCTATCAATCATACTTTTTATGCATTTTTGAGCATAGTTTTGCAGCTCAAATGAAAAATGCATGTATACGCCCTCAAAGGGGTATACATGCACTTACATGTACTGCTTTTGCTCTTTCGAGATATCTTTATTATGGGCTATTATATCGAAAAAGTCCAATACTGAAATGGCATGGATAAACAGTTATAAAAAGCTCATAGATATGCTCTATTGCAAAGATTTTTATGCTTTATATTCTCTAAAAATACTATTATCTACTACGGTATGTTCTTTGTAGTAATTGCGAACATACTCGATAAATGTCTTTACTACTACTAGATTTTCCGCATCCTTTGTGTACACCATATTCGTATCACGTGTGATGCATTCACCGTCTTTATTGCGCAACGGACTTACATAAATATCTTTATCCTTGCAAGATCCAAGGCCCATATAGGTCAAAATCGACCAGCCAAGGCCTGCACGAACAAAGTGACGACAGGTACTCATGGAGTTTACATCCATCGCAACACTCGGTGGCTCTTCAAAATGTTCAGCGCACCATGTTTCGATGATGTTAGCTACAGACACATCTGTTTGGTATTTAATGAATGGCACCTTCTCTAACGACTCAGGTGGTACTAATTCTTTATAAACCAAACAATACGGCTCAGCCAGTAACAATTCAGATTTTCCAGATACATCATAGCCACCACGTGCAAAGGCAACCATACAATCGCCTGTATTGAACATTTTTACTACTTGATGGCTGAAAGCAGTCTTTACTTGAATATGAACATCTGGGTATTGTTCGCGGAAGGCTTTCAATAAGGCAGGTAGCTCATAGTCAGCAAAGTTAATAGATGACGCTATTTTCAAGGTCCCTTGAATCTTACCAGACGCAGAGTTCATAGCATTCTCCAATGCCTCTTGATCTTGCATCATTCTTTTACAGTAATCATAGAAAATTTCGCCTTGTGCCGTGAGGGCAATCCCTTCAGCAGTCCGCAACAACAGAGAATGGCCCAAGGCTTTTTCCATATGACGCAACCGATAGCTTAAAGCCGGTTGCGATAAAAATAATTTTTCTGCAGCCCTTGTAATATTACCTTCATCCACAACGGTCACAAAGGTTTGCCATTCTCTATCGTCCATACTATCTCCTTGTTATCGCTTATTACCAAAGATGCGCAATAAGGATAAGAATAAGTTAATGAAATCTAAGTATAGATTTAACGCACCTGTAATTTCGATGCGGTCTAAGATGCTTTCATCCTCCATCAAAGCTACTTCAGTTACATTGTTTTTAATGCGGTTAACGTCAATAGCTGTAAAAATAGAGAATACAACAACGCCTACATAGCCAAGCACGAGGCTCACTGTATCACTGAAAGCACTAAGTACAGCCACGTTAAAGTAACGAGCCCCTATCATCACAAAAGATACGATGATCATGCCAATTAAGGCAGCCATTACATATGGTGTGAGTGAAGATAAGTTACGTTTCGTAGTAGCCCCTACTATAGCAAAGCCAATGAAGAATGCCAACGTACCTACTAAGGCTGGAATGACTACATCAAACACATTATATCGGAGAGATATCAAGGTCAATGTAAGACCATTCAACGCACTGTAGAGGAAGAACATACCGCGCAAAGTCATTACGTTAGCCGTGTATGCTCGAGCACTAAATAGAACTATAACACCAATCTCTACTAATAAGATGATATAGAAGTTTTGGTACGCAAAGCGCAACCAGTTTGGATTTGCTAACGCAGCAAAGCCAACACCGATAGTTGTAAGCAAACCTACAACCATCCACAAGAAGGATCCCTTCAAACGTTGGGATACAATACTTTCAACCTGAGCAACTTGAGAGTTGCTAGGTCCTGTTACATTATATGGATTCATAGTTTCTCTCCTTGTATTAAGCATTTATATTTTGACTAGCCTATATTTCGTCATATGATTCCGTCACGAAATTAGGCAGTCCCTATATTATAAAATTATTATCCCTAACTATCGAGCATTGGCAATGCCTGCAAACACCTTGCCTCGTTCGCCATCGATAGTTACCTCTTGACCTTCAAGAAGTACGTCATGAGCATTTTTAGCACCTAAAATTACAGGAATACCATAGGTAATGCCAGCAATAGCACTGTCAGAGGTATAACCGTCTTCAACAGCGATAATGCCACCTGCACGTTTAGCAATAGCCATTAATTCAGGCTCCATTGTACCCACCACAAGGATGTCGCCGTCTTTGAAGCTTTCATAATTACCCTTATGATTAGCAGCAATGAATACAGTGCCTGTAACGGATTTACGCAAAATACCATTACCTGATAAGAGTACTTGGCCTGCAATATGAACGCGAATCATATTTGTAGTACCTGTAGCACCAGATGGTACGCCAGCCGTTACCACAACTAAGTCACCAGACTCAATGGCACCTGTGCCAAGAGCACCTGTAATCGCTTGTTTAACCATTTCATCAGAATTAACGATTTCATGACCTTTAATAGCCTCTACACCCCAGCATAATTGCATGCGTCGAATTGTTTCGTCATGCGGAGTTACAGCAATAATTTTGCAAGCCGGACGATGTCGAGCTGTGCTAATTGCAGTATGACCAGATTCAGTACATGTCAAAATAGCAGCGACTCCAAGGTTTTTGAGCGATACGCACGCTTGCTAAACATACAGCACTGGTAGTCGTCATATCCACATCTTGACGAGCACGACTTTTACTATCGTAAATAGCCGCTTGTTCTGTTACCTCAGCAATGCGTGTCATAGTCGTAACCGCCTCTACTGGGTAAGCGCCATTTGCGGTTTCACCAGACAACATAATTGCATCCGTACCATCTAAGATGGCATTGGCTACGTCACTTGCTTCCGCCCGTGTAGGACGTGGATTTTGAATCATGGACTCCAGCATTTGGGTTGCCGTAATAACGGGTTTACCCAAGTCATTACATTTTTCAATCATCATTTTTTGAAGTACTGGTACCTCTTCGGCAGGGATTTCTACACCGAGGTCACCGCGAGCCACCATGAGGCCGTCCGCTACTTCCAAAATTTCATCGATGTTTTTAACACCTTCAGCATTTTCAATTTTTGCGATAATCTTGATATCTTTTTTCTCAGACTCAAGGATACGGCGGATAGCCACCACATCTTTGCCGCGTTGCATGAAGGATGCGGCCACAAAGTCTACCCCTTGTTGGCAGCCAAAGCGTAAATCTGCTTCGTCCTGTTCAGATACAGGTGGCAAGCTAAGCGCTACACCTGGCACAGCCACGCGTTTACGGTTACCGATTTCACCACTGTTTTGAACAGTAGTAATAATGTTATTCCCTTCGATGGCATCGATGTTAAGTGTTACAAGACCATCAGCCAAGAGGATTTTATCCCCAACAGACACATCGCCTACAAGACCTTTGTGGTTTACGGAGCTAAGCTCTTTTGTACCTTCCACATCATCAGTAGTCAATGTAAACTTTTGACCTTCTTCAAGGAATACTTTCCCCTCTTTAAATAGGCCAAGACGAACCTCAGGACCTTTTGTATCGAGCAATAATGCGATTGGTTTATTTACAATCATCGCCGCATCACGCACCATTTGCATGCGTTCTGCTTGCTCTTCGTGAGATCCGTGAGAGAAATTAAAACGAGCCACGTTCATGCCCGCTCGCATCATATCTTCTAAAATACCAAATTTATCCGTTCCCGGACCTACAGTACATACGATTTTTGTACGTTTCATCTTTCCTCCTGTGAAAGAAATTTCTATATTGAATCTTTCATTTCTTATTATAGTAATGTTGGTGAAAGCTAGCTGTGCTTCACGCAACATAAGTTATTAAGTAGTAAATATATTTATTCGTGCCTTAATATCTACTTATGCATATATTATTGCACCTCTACAGAGCCGTCACCTAATATAGCTTCAATAGCCTTGATGGATTCATCACTAGGGTCAAAGCACATGTTCGGTGGCAAGTTAATGCGCTTCCGTTGACGGTGCAAATATAGTGATGTTGGCACAGAGCCTGCGGTGTTTGTTAACAGCCGTTTTAAGGCTTCACTATTTTCTGGCGTATCATATTGACTATAAATATGAATAGCCACATGCTTAGCCTGACTATAGTTTACCTTTAACGGCATAATGCGGTCTGCAATAATTTGCACACCCTTTTCATCCGCATCAACACGGCCTTTTACCTTTACGATCATATCAACAGCAAGGAATTGTTGACTTTGACTAAAGACCTTAGGGAACGCCACAACATTGGGTCGCACCAGAATAATCTTCGATACGAAGAATGGACATAACCTCATTTCGTCTCGTCATGCGGTCCGTCTTATTTTCAATCAAACCGCCAAAGGTAATGGTTTGACCATCGTATTGCTCTGGATTTTCTACGAGAGCGCCCAGTTCAAATAGGCCCTCTAGCTCCTTCGCATAGCCTTGTAATGGATGGCCTGTAATGTAAAAAGCCTGTATATTCCTTTTTCATCCTTTAATTTATCGTCTTCCGATAAATCCTCCACATTCGGTACAGCGATGAAATCTACAGACTCCTCTATATCGCCAAAGAGACTCATGGTGCCCATAGCGGCATCCTTTTGCTCTTTAGCACCTACGGCTTGAGCACTTTCATACATGTGCAATAATTGGTTTCTATTTTCCTTGAAACCATCCATGGCACCGCATCGAATGAGACTTTCAAGAAGTCGTTTATTAACAACTTTGTTGTCCACGCGTTTACAGAAATCTACGATATCGGTATAGAGGCCGTGCTCATTGCGCTCGCGAATCAAGCGATCGATGGCATTATCCCCTACGTTCTTGATGCCTCCAAGACCGAAGCGAATGGCATCACCTTGTACGGCAAAGCTGCGCTCAGAATAGTTAATATCTGGACCGAGTACCTTAACATTATGCTTCTTGCAGGCATTGATGTAGTACGTCAATTTCTGCATGTTTTGCATGAAGCTAGTCATGGTCGCAGCCATGAATTCAGGGAAATAGTGGGCTTTCAAATACGCTGTTTGGTACGCGATATACGCATAGGCCGCACTATGTGATTTATTAAAGCCATAGCCTGCAAAGTATACGAGCAAGTCAAATACTTCGTTCGCAATGGACTCTTCTATACCATTATTAATGGAACCTTGAATAAAGGACTCGCGCTGCGCCTTTAGAACAGATTCCTTTTTCTTACCCATGGCGCGGCGCATCAAGTCCGCTTGACCAAGGGAGAAGCCCATGGCGGATGCAATCTGCATAACCTGTTCTTGGTACAAGATTACACCAAAGGTATCTTTTAGAATTGGTTCCAAGATAGGGATGTAAATAGGTAACCTCTTTTTTACCGTGACGGCGGTCGATAAAGTCCGCTACCATGCCAGAGCCCAGTGGGCCTGGACGGTACAAAGCTACCAATGGAATTAAGTCTTCAAAATGTTCAAGCTTTAAGGTCCATAACGAGCTTTGTGATACCTTCTGATTCGAGCTGGAATACACCGGATGTATCGCCTTTTGTGAGAATATCACAAGCCGCTTTATCATCGAGTGGTATTGCATCTAAATCGAGGTCAATACCGCGGTTCGCCTTGATGAGCTTTAAGGCATCCCCCATAACCGTTAACGTACGGAGGCCCAAGAAGTCCATCTTTAAGAGGCCTAATTCCTCGATGTTATCCTTATCGTACTGCGTTACAAAGCCTTCATCGTTGGCATTTTGTACTGGTACGTGATCATCGAGAGGGTCCGCAGAAATTACGACGCCCGCCGCATGAGTGGACGAATTTCGCGCTATGCCTTCTAGCTTTTTACCAAAATCAAATAACTCTTTAACATTTGGATCAGCTTCGTATAACGCTTTTAACTCTTTCCCTTGTAGCGCCTTGTCTAAGGTAATCCCAAGCTCATTAGGAATCATCTTCGCAATACGGTTCACTTCCGCCAGTGGTAAGTCTAGTACACGACCTACGTCACGAATTACGGCACGAGCCCTGCCTCAGTACCAAAGGTAATAATCTGAGATACACGCTCCTGTCCGTATTTTCGCGTTACATATTCGATGGCTTTACCACGCTTTTCATAACAGAAGTCAATATCGATATCGGGCATGCTTACCCGCTCTGGATTTAAGAATCGTTCAAAGAGCAAGTCATACTTCAATGGATCAAGGCCTGTAATGCCAAGTAGATAGGCTACTACAGAACCGGTCGCAGAACCACGACCAGGACCTACTAAAATGTCGTGCTCACGGGCATAGCGTACATAGTCCCATACGATGAGGAAGTAATCCTCAAAGCCCATCGTCCCAATAACATCTAGCTCATAGTCGAGACGTTTTTGTAACTCTTCAGAGGTCTCACCATAAAGGCGTGGAATTTCCCGTTCACAAACCTTACGTAAATAGGTCTTAGACGTTTCCCCTTCCGGCACATCAAAGTGTGGCAAGTGATGTTCGTCGAAATTAAATTCTACATTACAACGATCTGCAATTTTTAAGGTATTTTCTATGGCCCCAGGAATATGCGAGAATAACTGCGCCATCTCATCCCCAGATTTTAGATAGAACTCATCATTTGGGAATTTTAAACGGTCTACCTCAGCACGACGACGGCCTGTAGAAATACATACCTTAATATCTTGCGCGTCTGCATCCTCTTTTAAGACATAGTGAAAGTCATTAGATGCGACGACACCAAGACCATATTCCTTGCTGAGCTTAATGAGCTCCTCTTGAGCCTTAGCCTCCTCTGTCAGGCCATGATTTTGGATTTCTAAGAAGAAATTATCCTTGCCGTACGTCTCAATATACCATTCGATGGAACGCTTGGCGCCTTCCATATTATCTTGCAGAATATACTGAGGGATTTCACCTTGAATACAAGCACTGAGGGCAATTATGCCCTTGCTATATTGACGCAATAAATCGCGGTCTGCACGGGGACGATATAACATGCCTTCCGTAGATGCTTTAGACACGATTTTAACGAGATTACGATACCCTTCCATGGTCTCCGCTAACAAGATAAGATGTTTTAGTCTTTCACGGCTGCGACCTTCAGGACGATCAAATCGGCTATGTTCCGTTACATATACTTCACAACCGATGATAGGCTTAACGCCTTGTGCCATACACTCTTTATAGAAATAAATAGCTGCGTACATATTGCCGTGATCTGTAATGGCAAGGGCCGGCTGATTTAACTCTTTCGCACGACGTACCATGTCAGGCAAACGACTGATGCCGTCTAGCAAACTAAACTCTGTATGACTATGTAAATGTACAAATGGCTGCATGGTACACCTCCTTTAAGGGCGATGAGCAAAATACACGTTCAATGACTTCTTACGAGCCTTCCAATCTGGCAAGAACTGTGCCACTAGATTGTGAAAGTTTTTGGAATGGTCTAGATATTTAAAATGAGCAAACTCATGAATCATAACGTACTCAATATACGCCTGTGGTCCCTCTAATAATCGAGAGTTCATCTTGATGAGCTGCTTTGCTGGCGTACAAGAACCCCAACGACTCTTCATGCGCTGCTGTTTTATGGTTGGCATAGGCACATCAACACCTTGCTTGTGAAAGCGCTGATACACGACCTTCGCCCAATGGACGAATACCTTCTCCCCTAAATTACGCCAATAATTTTGCATTAATTTATGCTTCGCTTCAAAGGTCGTACCACGAGGTACTACTATGGTAAGGATGGCTTTTCCATCAAAGCCGATATGAGGCTTTCCATCCTGCTCAACTAGGCGCAACGTAACAGGAATGCCGAGGATTGATAAGCTTTCACCATTTACATACTGTAACGCATCGACGCGCTTGGCATTCAATGCATCAATCTTATAACGAGCCCGCTCAATGAAAGGCATATTCTCGATGACAAACTTGTCCACCCTATAATCCGGCACATACCCATTCGCCGACACATGGATCACACCATCCCTGGTAATGCGCATGTTCATGTTCTTCACACGCTTGATGGTTAACTCATATTCAATTATGTCGCCATTATAGGTAATAGACCTAGTTGTTGAAGTATTCATACCTTTTATTTTTATCATAAAAACACTCATAAAAAACGTAAAATTCTGGTAATTTTAATGGAATTATTCGATATAGATAAAATAATAAAAAAATAACAGATAGCTGATTAAAGATAATCAACTATCTGTTTTTGATTAATATTATTACATTCTAAGGTTGACTGATGACTAGCAACTCCCAATTCCCATCATATGGTCCGGTATAGAGTAAATCTCCACCAAATTGTGCAAAGCCAAATTGATAAGAAGTTACCCTTGAATCAGATACTTTACCAATCATTTTTATTGCCTGTAATAGCTTGTAATGGAGGAATAATTAACTCAACAGTCTTTTCTTCTGAAAGATTAGATTTAAAGCGGATATGATTTCCCCAACCGCCACCTTTCATACGACCACCTTCACCTATTTCAGTAATCTCTAGCTGGTCATTCTTTTTGTATTAGATCTTTAGCAACCGTAATTAGATTATCGACTCGTTCACGATGAAATGGTCGTTGTATTGAATCTCTAATATTAATAGTCACAAAAGAATGGCTACCACTACTAAAAATATTAATAACAACTTCTTTCTCATATAACCTCACTTATATAGCATTATATAAAATAAAGTATGCTTAATATAAAAGGAAAAAAACAGAATCCCCATCAACCGATTCTTTTTATTACAGAAAAAAATGGTATTAAAATCTCTTACAGTTTCTACATCAATATATCCATACACTAATTTATATAAGAATATAGATATCTACTAATATCAATTCAATAAAAATGCTATAAAAATTTTTTATTGTTCCAATAAAAGACTGCTCCTCATTATAAACTATACCTGTATCCTCATCATTTGGATCATCAGTATTATCGTTTGTCGCTTCTTCATCATTATTAGGGTTATATGTTGGTTGATAATTACTTACATTAGATGCAACATTTGAAAGTGTACCAACAAAAGACTGCTCCTCATTATAAACTACACCTGTATCTTCATCATTTGGATCATCAGTATTATCAATTGTCTCCTCTTCATTATTATTAGGTTCATATGTTGGTTGATAATTATTTATATCAGATATCCCCTCTGAAATACTTTGAGAAATCGGCTTAATATCATTTCTAGCTTCAGGAATCTCAACTAAACCTGCTCTCGCCTCATTATAATCTACAACCTCCATAGGTTTTAATAATTTTACATCCGTAAAATGAATATCTGCACCACCAGATGTACTCGTCCCTATAGAAGTTGTAACCGTTCCATCCAAACCAATATCACCAGATACACTAGCCAATGCTCCAACTGATGTACCAACACTAGGTCCTGATAAATTTACGTCACCAGAAGTATTATTTCTGATATTAGTATAAGATTCAGTATATGCATAAGGTAGGCCTCCTACACCAATTGCCAACCCTTTTTGTTCATAATAACGACCACTTTTATCTTTTACATAACCATGATTAATAGATACTGCATTTAGTCCACGTATATAAGGAAATGGAGTTACACTATCAACAACAGCTATTCCATCTGCTTCCGAGCCATAAGGAGTTTTTGTATTTCTATGACTAAGCTTCGCCACAGCCACCTTATACGCAATGGCAGGTTTTGCAGAATCTGTATATCTGACAGAAATTTCTTTATCATCTTCACTCATGCCGTGAAAATCAACGCTATCAAAATTCCATTTAGTGCCTTTAGATGCCAATGATCCCCCAGTATTAGGAGCTTCTTTTATAATTCCATTAACACCCGCACCTAAAACTGCACTAAAAATCTGTCTACTAGAAGAGTCCTCTAGATGATATTTTTCAGAAATTTTACGAATAGCTAATTCATTTATACCAGATGCTATAGCACCAGATCCATTTGAATTACCTGCCAATTGTGCAGTAATTTCACCTATAGTCGCATGCAAAGCTATTTTCTCAGGACCGCCTTCTTTCCAATGATATTTATCCTTAATCGATGCACTTCTTCAAAAGCATTTTTAGCAAATAAGCGAGCTAATTCTTGACGTTCTTCAATTTTTCTTTTATCAAAAATCTTATCTAATTGATGTAATGTATTTTCGGTATTTGTGTTAATGGTTTTAGTATCAAGTTTTTTACCATCTACTGTAAGTATACCATCAGAGATAGCTGATTGAGTAGTAGAGCTTGCTTTACCTTTAGAGCCTACACCTAAGTTTGGAACTAGACCGATGTTGTTATAAATTTTATTATAGCCTTTTTTTATCCTTGGTCTTCATCTCTTCGAGTTTCTTTTTCTTTGCTCATGGTAGTTATAGCCAATACCATTGTTGCTATATGTATACTCAGCTTCATTTTGGATGTCTTTCATCTCAAGAGACTTTGTAGTCAATGTATTCTTAGCTTTTGGAGCATCACTTTTTATTACAGCACCTTCCAATGTAGTATTATTACCTACATTAAGGTTGTAGCCCTCTTCTCCAGCATAAATACCTGCTTGTTCTGTTACGCTTTTCCATTTGCTATCTATTCGTCCTACACTAGCATTTATGCTACCAGTTGGATTTTTAAAGTTAGGTTTAGAGGACACAGAGAATCCCGCAGACTTACTATGTTCTTTAAAGTTATCTACATCTTGTAAGCTTTGAATATGTAAATCACGGCCTGTGTCTACTTCTACTTTTTTACCAGATACAGTAGAACCATTAATATTCGTATCACGTTTTGCTTTAAGCTGTGCTAATTCGACTGCTTTAATTTTTGTTGGCACATAAGTTTCTTTATGGGTATCTCCATTTTGGCGAGCCATATGACCGCTTGCATTAATGTCTAGAAGACCTCCACCAGTTAAACTAATTCCGGCACCGACACTCCAACCAGAGTTTTTATATGTATTGTTAATATCTACAGTATTTTTACCAGCTTCAAGGTTAATATCACTAGCACTATCTAAAACTAGCTTTGTAGCTTCTACCTTTTCACCAGTTAACCCAATACCACTTTGCTGAGCATCACGAGCTATAATATGTACATTACCATCACTAACAAGAGTGCCACCTTGATATGTGTTTGTATCAACTACTTGACCTTGTTTCCTTGAAGTGCTACCAATGCTTACAGATAAATTAATAGCATCATCAATATTTTTAGCGCCTCGTTTAGAGTGACCATTTTCTTTCAGTACTTCACCTTTTGGTCCTCTTAATTTAACGCCATTAATCGCCTTATCAACAGCTTCATATCCATCTTGTAATTGTTTACGTGCTTCATTGAGTTCAAGCCCTGCTAAACGTTTATCATCACGGCCACCAGCTTGTTTTATAGTACGAGTAGCACTTGTAAGCGTGTTCGCTACTGCACCACCTAAGGATACTGTTAAACCGCTCTTCTTATAGCGTTCATCGTGAGTTATGTGATTATGGTCTACGTTACCATCCAATTTCACAGCAGAGCCGTCTAACACTGCGCCTTCTTTAGCAACAATATCTGCACTTGTAAGATGAACTGTATCATTAGCCTTGATATTTACAGTCCCTTTCGTACTAGCAATTGTATTTCTTACTGTAGATTCTTCATGGTTTGCTTCATCAATATTGTGTTTTTCTTTACCAATAGAGAATCCTATACCTGCACCACCTAGTAAGCCAGATTTTTTATGACGATACACACTAGAGCCATCTGTAATAGCTTTGTCTGCACCCAACTCTACCTACCAGCAGTAACAGATACGGCATTCTCACCCATAATTTGAGCAGATTGACCTGTTACATCTTGAGCACTAGTAATCGTTACAGTTTTACCACTTAATGTAGAACCTGTTACAGATGTAGCAGTTACATTATCCACCGCATTGGTGCTTTCACGTTTTACTAAACTTTTCTTTTTATCTAGATACACATGATTAACTGTACTATTAGCTTTTGCAGTATTTAAGGCAACCGTATTACCAGATACTTTCACTGTATCTGCCGCTAATAGTTGACTGCCTTCAAGTTGTACGGCATCAGAGGCTACAACGGAAACATTCTTACCTTCAATGCTACTACCAACAGATGATTGAGCTTTAACAAGATCATGAGACTCAGTCGTTTGAGAGTGTCCACCACCAGATTTACCTTTATCAAAACGATGTTCTTCAAGCTCATGTGTAGCATTCATTGCTTTCATCGTTACATTGCGACCTGCCGTCACTGTTACATTCACATCAGAGGAGATAATACCTGCCTCCATAGATACATCTCGTCCTGCTACTACTGTTGTTTGACCAGCACCACCAATACGGCCTTGATCTACACCCGTAATCGTCTCACGGCGGTTGTTGCTACTATTCCACTCAATCTTGCTATTACCGGCCTCATACTGTACCTTTATTGATTACATCACGCCCAGCAGCAACCTTTGTGGAGCCAGTTGCATTAGTTTGAGTAATTGTGCCACCTTCATTAACAACGTCTTTCTTAGCATACACAGAAACTGTATCGTTGCCCATAATGGTACCTTGTGTATTACGAACTTCGTCATTTGCTGTAATAGTAGCCGTGTTACCTTTGATAAGACCATTATCATTATGAATAGTATTACCAGTAAGGGTCACATTCTTATCCGCCACAATGCTACCACTATTATGCATAGTATCAACAGAAAGGTTAATCGATTTGGCCTGTAAATTAGCGCCACCCTCTACTCGTTTTGTGGTTGGTGCTAAATACAGAGTAGGGACTAATACAGTTTCAGTTTTACCATTTGGTAATACAACAGACTTACTAACTAGGGAGTACTACATCCTCTTTGAGATTCTTTTGCTCAGCCTCTGTTAATCCTCGACCTAATGCAATAGATTGAGATTTTGTTACACTAATCCCTGCATCCATCAACTGGCGATATTGGTCTTCTGCAGAAAGACCAGATTGCAGTCTACTTTTACCGGTTTGACGCATAATCTCTTGCATAACAAGCTGTTGCTCATAGTAGCCATCACCCAATCGTTTTTGTATATTCATAGGGTCTAATTTAAGGCGAGATAATACGTAATCAGAAGATAAGAAGTTGCGACGACTTGTGAAATTTGGATCTGTTTCAATCACATAGGAAGTATTAGGATTCGTCGATAACTGACTCATGCTATTTAATAGAGATGCATCTACTGTAGCATTGCTTTTACTGTTTTCTACATGACCGCCATACACGGCAACAGGTACATCTTTAGGGTTTACCTTAGTGTTCTTATACTTCGCTTCACGAATATTGGTTGAATCCCAACCATCTTCCTTACGACGGCTATAACTTGTGGCAGTCCCCTCTTCAGTAATATATTCATTACCTTTCGGGTTACTTTGTTCATAGTGACCTACTGTACCAGTTATATCTCCAACAGCACTGATTTGACTCGCGTCATTCACCATATGGTCTACATCCATATGTAAATTACCACCAGAAATAATTCGGCCAGGGTTAGATGTATCTACTGCATCTACTTCGCGAGTACGATCATATTCATATTTAGTCCATCTATCTTTATGATCGCCATACACTGAAAGTTGAAGATTTCATAAGAGTGTACTACGACTTTATCTTTTGGAATTTCATCATCATGTCCATAAATCCGTTCCTCAGATAATTGATAACGCTTAATACTACCAGATGGAGCCACTTCGTTTTTAACATGCTCTTTACCCTCTACTGCTACACGCTTAAGGGTAATACCACCATTTTTATTGTCTACAGATTTCGCAAGTAATGCACCACCTTGACCAAACTCAATGGTAGATGCAGTATTAACTACAGAATCAATTTTGCCGGATACTGTACCTTTCTGATCCATCGTTTTACCAAGCTGTAATTTACCTTCTGCTTTGATTACACTACCATCTGTATTAACGATAGATTTTGTCGCTATAGACAAATCTTTTTGAGCAATCATAACAGGTGCTTCTTTAGTCGTAGCATTACCTGTTTGTGTCACAGAATCAGTAGTAATCTTTGCTGTATCTACATAAAGTTTACCCTTATTCATCTGCTCTAGACTTTTGGTTGTAATATTGGCATCTGTAGCAGCAATCGTGCCTGTATTTTGCAATTTGCCAGTACTATCTATGGTCAATTTATTTTGTGCAGATAATACACCTTGATTATTAACACCAAATCCTTCATTAGTCCCCACTAAGTACATACTATTAGCATACATACCACCAATAGCCGCCACATCAAGACCGATTTGATTAGACTCCCCAGTTTTACTTGTATTCGTAACTTTACCTGTAGAATCAACGGAAATAGCATTCTTACCCGTTACAACTTGAGTATCTTGTGCCCAAACTTTACCATTAAGCTTTACAGCCTCAGCTAGCATATCTGTACGCGCTGTTTTAGAGGCATTAAGCCCCTTTTCACCTACAGTAATAACGCCTTGCTGAACATTATAGCCTGTAACACTACCATTATTAATAATTGGATTACCCGTTGTGAGTGTAGCACTACTTGCATTAATAAATGTGCCATTATTAACAGAAATACCATTAGGGTTGGCAACGATAACATGCGCCTTATTACCAGCTACTTCAAGAGCACCATTCATAGATGTAGAGCCTGTACCCGTTACTTCATTTAAAATTGTATTAGCTGTAGGACCTACTAAATTAGGGTTCCCCATAATATAGCCTGCAAGCTCTGTATTTACAGGTCGATTCGCATTATTTAAAATAAGTCCCTTTTCGTCTACATTAAAAGCATTATATTGGTTATGTGATAACCCTTTATCATTAGGCGTATTAATATTAACGACAGTCATGCCATTACGAGCTTCTTCTATTTTTGGTCCTAATTTACCTTGATCTGGTACAACAGGATTAGCAAGGGCCATAGGAATCCATGGTGCAGAGTTAGTCGCTAACAACGCAGCGAAGATAGCCATTGCCGTCTGCTTTCTTATATTCATATTACTCTCCTTTTCTAGTACATACCATTTACCATATAATGGAATAGTTGCACTAGATTACAACACTTAAAACTGATAACTACCTCTAAAGGCCCACACACGCGTATCTGTATCAAAACCTTCTGGTTTCTTAATTGGTGTTCCTAGTGATACATCATAGTTTACATCGTCACCAACCATACCACGTACACCAACTACACCACCAATTAAGGTATTACCTAATTGAGTTTCTGTAGATGGCCCCCATACATGTCCAATATCTATCCCTACATATGGAGTAATTTGTTGTTTTCTAAATGGTAATGCCCATTCATTTTGTACATAATAGCCCGAGTCACCTCTTAAGGTTTCTTCTCCACTAAAACCTCGTACAGAATAGCGCCCACCAATACTAAATTGATCGGTTCCGAATAGACGTTGATCTGTGAACTGGCTTCTAAAACGCATCGTATATGTACCTTGCTTATGGCCCATACGAACACCAGTTTGAATTTGACCTTCTACGCCTGCCATTTTATATAGTGTAGTAGGATTATCTGACAAGCCTTCCCAACTCCGTACTTGAGCACCCAATCCATTAATACCTTGTCGATAGAATAGATAAACATCGGATACAGTATTCCCACTATATTGACGATGAGATAAACCCACTTCAACAGCGGTTGTATGTTGCTCTTGTACACCAAGCTCCACATCATCTAAATAATTATGACGCTCCTTATGAATGACTTTAGCTACAGCCGAAGTCTTAGAGCGACTTGTTCTATTTAATACTTGCTCTACTGCAAATTCTGTGCCTTGCGTAGTCCCAGAAGAACGAAACGCATTTGGCATGAATACTAATTGATTATAGCTATACTTATACGTTGAAAGACGATATGTACGGTTCCCATCAGGAACGGAATAGCTAACCGCATATTGTTTTGATCCATGACCATCATCATGATGACTTATATCTTTTGTAAAGCTAGTGGTTAGTACATCATTTAATCCTGCCAATTGACTGAAAGATAGATATACTGTCCCTTGATATGTTCCTGTTGATTTATTTCCAGAATTATCTAGCATCAAAGATCCGTGTACAAAGCCTTTTTGCTCAACGGTAAGCTTAACAATAGAATGTAATGGTTTTGTCCCTGGCTCTATGGTCATTTTAATATCTTGTCCAGGTACATTACGCATTTGGTCAATCCCTTGCTCTAGTGCTTGACGTCGTAATACGTAACCCGGTCTTACAGGAAAGGCACTACGCCAATTGGTACGTGCTTTAGGATTTGTAAGAACAATATCCTCTACATAGCCAGGCATAATCTCAAAAGTGAGTGTACCAGACTGTAAATCTTGATTTGGCACAACTACTTGACTCGTAATGTACCCATCAGATAACAGTTGCTCTTGTAATTCCTTTTGTAAAAACTGAATACCCTCTGTTCCAATGCGATTATGGTTATATACCTGCAATCGATTTTTATATTTTTGAAGCACTGGTTCTGAGGAGGTTACTACGATATGCTCTATTGCAAATGATGTACTCTCCTTAGGTAATGACTTCATTGGTGCTTTATCTAAACCTGTATAAGCAGATTCTGAACGCGACAAAGCGGCCCCAGTCATTGGTGCTTCTACACGTTGGCGTAATGAAGCATCGGCTCGGGCAGCTTCTTGTTGTATAAATGGGTTTGATACTTCAGCCGCAAAACTAGGCATCGTACCCTAATGTGGTTAGCAAGCCAACACAACCTCTTTGCAATACATACAACTCTCATTAATTCCTCTCCTTTTCGTTATAAGGTAAATTATATATTAAATCATATTTTTGCAACAAAATATTAAATATTTTAATGTTTTGTTTTATATTTTTAGACGTTATAATATTATTACGAATAACAATATGCAAGCCATTTTTAAAAGCAAGGCTTAATGTATACTGATTGTGTAACAGCCTATTTAAACTACCTTACAGAAGAAAGTAATAAAAATATTATCAATATTTACTCTGCACAAAACCTTTTTAAGTTTAAAAATAAATATAAAGATGTATATGATAAAGCCCATGCAGAGCTAACAAATCAAAAATGCAAAAAGGCTACATAAGACAACTGTCTATGTAGCCTTTTTGCTATATATTTATCAGTAATCTACATTTCCTCAAGCATAAAACACTGATAAATCCATAGAAATCTGATTCTTCTAAGAGGAAATTATTTGTTATATATGAAAGCACATATTGAGATCGAAGGCAATTAATTACAAGTGCAAGATTTCTAGCCAATTATTACGTGCTAACAGTACAATATATCCATCATTCTCTGAATTCTTTTGTTACATATACTCTATATGATTCATTTTCATATACATAAAGAGACTTAGTTTGATTAACTAAAATCCATTCCCCAGTTAAGGGCTTTATTGATTTTATATCTCATATAGTGAATCCTTCTTTTATGTTTATTGATACTCCTATAGATAATAGATTTCTTCTGTTCGAATCATATACATCTCCATCAATTATATAGTGATCTCAGGAAAGCTGCATTTTAAAAGCTTGTGTTAGTTCCATTCTAGACTGCTCAACAGTGTCATTAAACAAAAACCTATAGCCTAATCCACAAATTAGCCATACGAAAAACAGCCTATAAATATATACCAAACAACAGAATAAATTGTTTTAAATTTCATCCCTCAAAGTCCTTTTATATTGCCTATATACTAGATTTATCTAGTAGAGTTGCTAACAAACTAGCCACCAGTAAAAAACAGCGAAAAAAATATTTCCTAATATGCTAATTATTAGTATTATCTTTTTCCGCAACTACTAATCAATCTCTGCTTCCATTTGGAGTTCTACTTATGCATTAGTTATTGAGATAGTACAATTTTGCTACCCACAATTAATTTCTTTTTGTAATATTAAAGTCACTTTATCAGAGCCTCGTTCTTTAAATAGTTCGAGATAAATATTAGTATCATAATCATGTCCAACAATACGATTTTTGTTGATTTCATTTCCAGCCTATATTTTGTTTTGAAAGTTCTCCTTTAACATCGCCAATTGTAAGAGAGTCGTACGTAATTTCAAGATTATTATTTTGAGTATTTCTACCAGACGTATAATGCTTTTCATTTACTTTTTCGAGGATATGGTTTCTAATTTTTGTTCATATAATTGAAGGCTTTTCATTTGTTCAGGCCTATTAATATACGCATGTAAAAAGTAAGTCCATCAATAGAAATACAAATAAAGCAAAACCCATATATACCCTTACCACCAACGGTATGCTATTCAATTTAAATTTATTTCTATTCATATTCCACCACTAATCTTAATTTTCATTATTATAAACTAAGTAAATAGGGATAATAATGATGTAATTCTATTTAATATTTTAGTATGAATTATTATTAACTTTAACGCTAATTAAATGTTACCAGCTCCAGATTCCAAGAAGGATTAGAAAAATACTCTGTCCTACAGACACAACAATTCGACCTTCACCTATAATACTAATACCATAGCTTTTCCCCTCTTGGTACATAAAGTATTCATTTAGATTTTTCTTTAGTGCAAACATTTCTCCCCAAAGAAGGCCCGCAAGTATTAATGAAAAAAATAGAAAAAGCTATGTAAAATCGTCCACCGAAAAATAACCATTAATTCAATCATTAATAATTGACCTAATTGTATCATTGTAAGAACAAGGCTTCTCTTAACATTTGCGCCTGCAATAGTTATTGTATTATTCCGTATAATATATATTGCATACATACCAAGTAAAATACTACATAAAACACGCCCAGCGTTCATAATCGCTCCTCACTAGTCTTTTTAGATATTGAGATTACCTCTACTATGTTTTATTTGTCTTAGTTATTTAAAGATCAGAGAAAACGCTAAAACAAAAGTGGCAACAACATATAAAATACCCGCATCGGCAATGTTGCCTATTATATAAAGAATTACTCCTATTATAAACAAAACTATTCCAAAATTCATTTTATCCTCTTATTTATGTTACCTATCTTTTTCTAATTTAACGATGATATCCTTTGTATTTATATCATGAGTAATATCAACCCAAATATTATCATCTAAATCATATCCTATAATGTGACTCTTATTTACTTCACGCCAGTTTATCTTTTCTTCTGAAAGTATATTCTTTACTGATTCCAACGTAACGCTTTTATATGTCTTTTTAAAAACATAAATTTGTCCATTTTTACCTGTAGCAAAATGCTCTTCACTTACTTTATGCACAGATATACTTGCTAGCTTTTTGTTCATATACTAGTAGTTTCTGTATTTGCTCCGGCCTTTTAATATACGCATGCAAAGTAACAAGTCCCATTATGAAGAATCCGAACAAGATAAAAGCCAATATAAAATTTTACCCTAAAAGGTGTTCGATCTAATATAGATTTTACACCGCTCCATACTTTCATAATGTCTCCTATACGATCAGTTAATATTCAATTCACTTCTATATTTCAATTATATATTAAACCTACTTATATCACCAACGGATATTTTTAATATTGTTATCTTTTTATTTATTTTTATAGTTAGCCTTAACAAATAATACCAAAGTGTTAGTACAGGCATTTTATACTATAATAATACAAAAGCACCATCTACCTAGGTCCGACTTATGTGTCGTTTCCTATTAAGATAGATGGTGCTTTTTATTAAGTTAATTAAGTTGTTCTAACAAACATGACCTACTCAATCTACAAAGTAGCATAGCACTATTTTATATTTCGTCGTGTCGCTAAGCTACCAGCACTACTAGCTAGGCCCGCTCGATTGATATGTGGGTTCCCATGTTTGTACGTTTTTGGCTTACTACTTTTATCTTCTACCTTTGATTTCTCAAATTTAGTAAATAGATTATCTAGCTCGCGCAAGAGCGCACGTTTTTGTGAGTCTTTCAACTCGAATACGTCCCCTTTATAGGCGATGTATTTATTTTTGAGTACAGGACTGAGATCATAGATGGGCTCGTGTTGTTCTCCATTTATATCTAACAGCTCATCCAAGGTCAATCCATAATAGCGAGACAGGGCACAGAGTGTATCTAAATCCGGTTCGCGATACCCTGTTTCGTAATTTGAAAGCGCCGCATTACTGATACCTACGGCCTTTGCTACTTCGATTTGGCTTTTGCCCATGCGCACGCGAGCACGCTTTAAGTTCTTATAAAACTGCATGTTCATCACCTACATCGATACATAAACAACTACAAACTATATTTTTATAATAATGTATCACTGATTTTTATAGTAGTGTATCACTCATTTTTTTATAGTAGTGTATCACTGATTTTTTTGAAAGCTTCATCAGCTACGGCTAATGTGCGTTCGATTTCACTGCTCTTATGGCAGATAGATACGAAGTTACTTTCATAAGGGCTTGGCGCATAGTAAATACCATGGCTCAAGTTATGGTGGAAGAACATTTTTAAATTGTTCTTCGTTGCAAGCTCTGTGCATCATCAAAAGTTCTTAACTGGTTTATCAGTGAAGAAGATGGTGAACATCGAGCCTACTCGTTGTACTACAACAGGCACATTGTATTGTGCTGCTAAGCGTTCAAAACCTTCACAAAGGGCTATGGTTGCATCTTCTACTTGTTTAAAAATTGTTGGATCTCGTTGCAAAATAGATAATGTGGCAAGACCAGAGGTAACGGCAATAGGGTTACCACTCAATGTACCAGCTTGGTAAATAGGACCAGCCGGTGCAATTTGCTTCATAATCTCACGAGAGCCACCAAATACAGCAAGTGGCATGCCGCCACCAACAATTTTACCAAGGCATGTAAGGTCTGGTTTAATATTATAACGTTTTTGTGCACCGCCGCTGCTAGCGCGGAAGCCACACATAACTTCGTCAAAGATCAACAATGCACCATGAGCCTTAGTCACTTCTCGCAAGGTTTCAAGGAAGCCTGGTTCTGGCGGCACACAGCCCATATTACCTGCTACCGGTTCTACGATGATAGCCGCAATAGTATCGCCCATATCGTCGAATAACTTACGAACCGCATCAGAGTCATTGTACGGCAAGGTAATTGTATTTTCTGCTACACCTTGTGGAACACCAGGACTATCTGGCACACCAAAGGTAGCAAGGCCAGAGCCAGCTTTTACCAAGAGAGCATCACTATGACCATGGTAACAGCCAACGAATTTCACAATACGATCTCGACCAGTATAGCCACGAGCTACGCGCAAAGCACTCATAGTCGCCTCTGTACCAGAGTTAACGAGGCGAATAACCTCCATAGATGGCATGAAGGCTTGTACCTTTTTAGCCAATTCTGTTTCTAGTAATGTAGGCGCACCGTAGCTAGTACCGCGAGGAATCGCCTCTTGTAAGCTGGCGATAACCTCAGGATTCGCATGGCCCAAGATCATAGGTCCCCAGCTCAACACATAGTCGATGTATTCGTTATTATCAATATCATAAATACGGCTGCCGCTGGCACTGCTGATAAACGGAGGATTAGAACCTACACTGCGGTAGGAACGAACAGGACTGTTTACGCCGCCTGGCATATAGCGTTTAGCCTCTTCAAAGGCTTTTTCAGATTTACCGAGTTGGAACATGGTTTCTCCTTACTTTTGTAACCATTTAGCAATATCTATAGCATGGTACGTAATAATAATTTTAGCACCAGCGCTTCACAAGCATTGTTTTCCATAACGAGGGCGTTCTTCGTCGATAAGTCCAGTGCTGCAGCGGATTTAACCATCGCATATTCGCCAGACACATTGTATACCGCTACAGGTAATTCATAGCGGTCACGTGTTTCACGAACGATATCCAAATAGGACAAGGCCGGTTTAATCATGATAATATCTGCACCTTCAGCAATGTCGAGTTCGATTTCTCTGAAAGCTTCTAAGCGATTGGCTGGGTCCATTTGATAGGACTTACGGTCACCAAATTTAGGTGCAGAGTTAACAGCACCACGGAACGGACCATAGTACGCAGATGCGTATTTTGCAGCATAGCTCATGATAGATACATTAGTATAACCTGCCGCATCAAGAGCTTCACGAATAGCACCTACACGGCCGTCCATCATATCGGATGGAGCCACCATATGTGCACCCGCTTCTGCTTGGCTTACCGCTACTTTACAAAGCAATGGCAATGTTTCATCATTTAGATTTCATGGTCATCAATCATGCCACAATGGCCTGTTGTAGTATATTGGCACAAGCAAACATCAGCTACCACCAATAGGTTTGGCACAGCTGCGCGAATAGCTTTGATAGCTTGTTGTACAGGTTGGGACATATCCCATGCAGAGGAACCTTGTTCATCCTTGTATGTAGGAATACCGAAGATCTCTACCCCAAGAATACCTAGATCATATACCTCTTGAGCCATTTTTATAGCTTCATCAACAGATAAGTGGTATTGGCCTGGTAATGTATCGATTTCTTTTTTGATACCTTCACCAGGAACGATAAATAATGGATAAATTAAATCAGTTACGTCGAGTGTCGTTTCCCGTACCAAATCACGCATTTCTGGATTGATACGCAAGCGGCGAGGACGGTATGTTAAATCGTACATGTGATCCTCCTAAATGTCCTTTATAATAGCATTGACTAAGCCATCAGTTGTATATACATCGCTGATGACAGCAGGTTTAAGACCTGCACTCATAGCCGTAGCAGCTGTGATAGGTCCGATGCAAGCAATCTTAGTATTGCCTAATAGTTTCAATGCATCATCGCCCAATAATTGAATTGTATTTGTTACTGTAGAGGAACTTGTAAACGTAATGTAGTCTACAGTACCTTCTGTTAAGGTATTTACTAATGCTTCTTGTTGAGATGTATCTTGTGTAGTTTCATATAAACGCAAGATATCTACATCTATATCGTGATGACGCAAAGAGCGTGGAATTACGTCGCGAGCTACTTTTGGTTGAATGAGCAATACGGAGTCCCCTGCTTTGAGTTCTTCTTCAAGAGCCTCTACAGCAGATTCAGCCTTGTAGTCTACAGGAATAATATCCGGTACGATACCATATTTTTGAAGTTCACGAGCTGTAGCACAGCCGATTGCTGCCACTTTAGAATTACCTAAAGCACGTGTATCCTTACCTTCCTTATACAAAGCATCGAAGAAGTATCGAACCCCTTCACCAGAGGTGAATACGATGCATTGGTATTGTTTTGTATTGTTAATGATGCGTTTATCTTCATCAAACAATTCCAACGGAGATGTTTTAATAGCTTCCGCTTCAACTACATTAGCACCTTGAGCTGCTAATTTTTCACGGAATGCACTTGCTTGAGAGCGAGCCCGTGTTACGACTACAGTTTTTACCGAATAATGGTTTATTATCGAACCATTGTAATTTTCACGAAGGTTAACTACATCGCCTACTACGATGATAGCTGGCGCTTTTAATTGTGCCTTTTCTGCATCTTCTACTACATGTTCAAGAGTAGATACAAGAACCTCTTGCACCGGTTTTGTGCCCCACCGAACAAGGGCTACAGGTGCAGATGGTGCACGACCATGAGTCATCAATTTTTCTGCAATAGTAGGCAAGTTATCAACGCCCATTACAAAGCAAAGTGTATCCACTGCTGTAGCAAGGCCTTCCCAGTGAATGCCGGATACTTCTTTAGTAGGATCTTCATGACCTGTTACAACCGCAAAGGATGTGGCCATAGCGCGTTGTGTTACAGGGATGCCTGCATAGGCAGGGGCTGCGATAGAAGATGTTACGCCAGGTACAAATTCAAATGGTACACCAGCTTCGCCAAGGGCCATCGCCTCTTCACCACCGCGACCGAACACAAGTGGATCACCGCCTTTTAAACGAGCTACGATTTTGCCTTCTTTACCTTTTTGAACTAATAGCTCGTTGATTTCCCATTGGTGCATCGTGTGATCTTTACATTGTTTACCAGCGTAGATCAATTCTGCATCTGGGCGCGCCCATTCTAATAGATGTGCATCAGCTAAATAGTCATATACAATTACATCTGCTTTTTCGATGCATTCACGGCCTTTTACAGTGATAAGTTTAACATCACCAGGGCCTGCACCGATTAGATATACCATACCTGTCATTTTATGATTCCTTCCTCTATGAGAGCATCCACAATATGTTTGCCACCTTCTTCGTATAAGGCTTTTGCTAGGTTTTTGCCAAGGATTTCACCCTTTTTAGCAGGACCAGAGATTTCCCCTTCGTATACAGTCTTGCCATCGAGGGAGGCAATCATGGCCTTCAAGGTCAATTGGCCTTTATTGATGGTACCATGTACGCCCATTGGCACTAGCAACCACCGTTTAGTTGACGCAAGAAACTGCGTTCCCTTCAACGGCATAGCGCGTAGCTTCATCGTTAATAGGAGCCAGCATTTCAAGCATCTCTGTATCGTCGGCACGACACTCGATAGCGAGCGCCCCTTGACCTACAGCAGGAATCATTTCATCAGCCGTGAAGACTTGTGTGATTTGGTCTTCTAAGCCCAACCGTTTTAAACCTGCTTGCGCCAAGATAACGCCATCTAATTTTTCTGTTTCAATCTTGCTCAAACGAGTTTGTACATTTCCTCGAATCACCTCTACCTTAAGGTCAGGGCGAACGTGTAATAACTGCGCTTGACGACGCAAGCTACTCGTTCCAATGCGAGCGTCTTGCGGCAATTTATCTAATGTTTTGTACACTGGGCTCACAAGCGCATCGTAAGGCACTTCACGAGCAGAGATAGCACCAAGGGTTAGCCCTTCTGGCAACTCTGTAGGCATATCTTTCAAGCTATGTACGGCGATATCAATGTCGCCTTTGTGCATAGCTTCTTCTAATTCAGCTGTAAACAAACCTTTACCACCTACTTGAGCCAGAGGTTTTTCTAAGATACGGTCACCCTTTGTATTAAAGTGAACTAACTCGACCGTAATGTTTGGGTACAGACGTTGTAACTCTGCACTAATATGTTCAGCCTGCCATAGGGCAAGGGCACTTTTTCGCGTGCCGATTCTAATATGATCTCTCATGGCCTCAGCCTTCTTTCTCAAGATTAAACATATCTTTGAATAAATCCCAGTACAAACCTTCTTCCTCTGTACCAGCAATTTCGTTGAAGTGAATCATCGGTTCACGCAACATTTTGCGAATAATCATGCGACTCATAGAGTCCATAATACGGCGCTCCTTATCGGAGATATCTGGCAATTTAGCCAAGGCGCGATGTAACTCACGACGGCGAATGCGTTCCGCTTTTTCTGTGAGTAGAGCCATCATTGGACGCACCGTTAAATAGCTCAATTTATCTAATAACTCTTCAATAGCATCGTGAATAATAGGCTCTGCACGATAAGCCTCCGCTTCGCGCTGCGCCTTATTTTCTTCTACTACGCTTTCAAGAGAGTCAATATTAAACAGGTAAATACCATCCATATCGGCTACGATAGGATCGATATCGCGCGGTACCGCAATATCAATCATAACGATTGGTTCTCCTTTGCGAAGAGAGGCAATTTTCTTTGCTTCTCGCTCCGTAATAATATAATGCGGCGCCCCTGTAGATGTGATGAGGATATCCGCATCTTTAGCGTAATCTACGAAGTTGTCGAGCTTAACAGCCTTACCGTTAAATCGCTCAGCTAATACTTCTGCTTTTGCAAAGGTTCTATTCGATACGAAAATCGTTTTTACGCCCTTTGCTTGTAAGTGCGTTGCAGTCAACTCACTCATCGTGCCTGCCCCTAAGATGAGTACAGTTGCTTCAGATAAAGGTTTATCTAAGCTATCTTCAGCTAGGTTAACAGCAGTGTAACTAACAGATACAGGCGTATTAGCAATACCCGTATTAGTACGCACCTTTTTACCAACACTAATAGCGCGTTGGAATAAAATATTAAAAATTGTGCCCGTACAGCCTGCGCTATAAGCCTGAATATAAGCCCCTTTTAATTGGCTCAAGATTTGACCTTCCCCCAACACAAGGGAATCAAGGCTCGCAGATACGCGGAATAGATGTTCAATGCAATCGCGCTCTTCGTGGAAGAAGAAAGCATCTTCATCGATATGGTCTGCGCCTTTCAAATCTTTTAATACAGCTAACATGTAATCTTTAGGGAACTCTACACCTTCTAATGCAGCATAGATTTCCGTTCTATTACAGGTAGATAATATAACGCATTCTGATATACAGTCGAATTCATAGAGGCGGTTCAGTGCTGAAGCTACCTCGTCCTTATCAAACGAGAAACGTTCACGCACCTCTACAGCGGCACTTCTATGATTTAGACCTAATACCACTAATTTCATGGTCAAGTTTCTCCTCTATAGTCGTCCACTCTCCCTTGAGAATGGCCTCAAAAGTTTCTACGGTCAGATGTTCTCGCCAAAATTTCTGTCGAGCCTCTGGAGTAGGAAGTAGTAACTTTACTTCTTCTCTAAATATTTTAAGTCTAGGCATAGCCTTTTGCAACTGACCATAACGATTCATCATATCTTGCCTTACGAGCCGATTGATACGAGGCCCTACGTTATTAGCGCTAATGGCGATATGAAGATCGCCTAGTTCAAGGGACGAAGGAACAGTAAATCTGCACGCCCTAGGGTCATCACTGCGATTAGTCCATACGCGGTGTTTTTTTCCCATCTCATATAACGTATCGTTTAATTCGCCATTATCTGTGCAGATAAAGAACAAACTGCTCGTTATAATGTAGTTTTCATCGTCCATTGTGAAAGCACGGTCGTACCAAGTGATACGATTATCCTTTGCCCATTGGCAAATCCTATCTGTTACAGTGGGAGCAATTACTACAATGTTGCAAGGCTCATCAATAAAGAGCTGCATTCGTCGCTCTGCGACCTCTCCGCCACCTACGAATAGGATTGTATCTTCAGTTGTAGGTTGAAATGTTATAGATACCATGGCTGTCCTACTATATATAAAAAAATCGGCTTGATGGTCAAGCCGATTTTCAATTGCCTACATGAATCGTTTCAGATATACGCCGATACGCCCCTTACGAGATGTACCTGTAATGGCTTCTACCTTCATTCGGCCACGACCACGCATAGAGATAACATCCCTTCTTTCACTTCTTGGGATGCACCCTTAGCTGGTTGCCAGTTTACTTGCAATAATCCTGCATTAATAGCGCTTACCAATTTAGTACGAGACACGCTAAAACCAGAACTTGCCACCGCATCTAAGCGCAAGGAAGCAACTGTAGTGCGGACTTCTTTAATTTTTTCTTCTTTTGGTGCAATATCTGATAGCTCAATCGCCTCTACAGATACGGAAACCATAGCGATTTTTGTGAAGTTTTGAATCACAAAGTCTGCTACGCTTTCATCCACCAAAATTTGAGCGCCCCCTTGTTGAACGATAACGTCCCCAAATTTGGAGCGATCAATGCCGAGGCCCATCAAGGAGCCAAGCACATCGCGATGAGTAAGCAACCGGAACCGTGGGTCCCAATTCACCTTAAGGGCCCGAATGCCCATGTCTACAGTACCGTTAAAGTCGCTATCTACAAAAGGCAATGCGGATACGCTCCGCCCCTTCATAGCCACCGTCTGTCTTAACGATAAGCTGTGGGTAGTTAGCCTTGATTGCATCCGCAATGACAAGACCTGCAGGGCTCGTAAAGTCCGCCACCCGATAAGGGCGACCTTTTACAACCTGCTCAGCCAAGTCGAGCATGCGACGAGCTTCCTCACCGCTGCCACTGGCTTCAAAATATCGAATTAATTTACTAGTATCTGCCAAAATTATTTCCCCAATTCATTCGACCGAGCAAGACATGCTACTACGCCATCTTGGAGAGCACTACGAAGTCCACCTTTTTCCATGGCACCAATACCGGCAATGGTCGTGCCACCTGGACTTGTTACTTGATCTCGTAGTACTGCTGGATGATTGCCACTTTCAAGAGCCATCTTACCAGCACCGTACATCGTTTGAGCCGCTGCCTTGATTGCCAAGTGACGCGGCAAACCAATGCGAACGCCTGCATCAGCTAAGGCATCAAGGATGACAAACATATAGCCAGGGCCTGCACCAGATAGAGCGCCTAAGCGGTCTAAATCGTCTTCGCTTACCACGGCCACTTCGCCGACAGCCTCAAACAAGGCTTGTACAGCACGACCTAAGTCAGTATTTACATCATCCCCTGCAAGAGCCGTCATGCCTGCACCGATAGAAGCCGGTGTATTTGGCATAGCTCTAAACCAGTTAGCTTGCGGAATCGCTGCATCAAGAGTATCTAAGGTGATACCTGCTGCAACGGAAATCATAACAGTCCCATAAGGTACTTCTTTTAACGTCTCTAATACGGATGGTAACACTTGTGGTTTTACAGCCAATAGAATAGTATTGTACTCGTTTACATTAGGCAATGTAGTAAAACCTACTACACCGAGCTCCTCAGTAAGAGCCTTACATTGTTCTTCACGACGCACGAGAATGTGTGTATCACTTGCTTTCAATACGCCATGCTGTAATGCACCGCGCAATAGAGCGCCACCCATTGAGCCAACGCCTATACATAGGGTTTTACCTAACATCGTTGTCACCACCATTTATAGAGAAATTATTTATTGTCCCAAGCGTATTCGTTTTGCTCAGTTTTGTTGCTGTCATTATCAGAATAATCAATGGAAATGTTTACAGGTACGCACATGAAAATGTCTTTACCTACTTTTTCCAATTTACCATCCAATGCAAAAGTCGCACCAGATACGAAGTCCACAATACGAGCTGCTTCATGAGGATCTGTATTTTCAAAGTTGATCAATACAGGACGCATGTCGCGCAATTGATGTGTAATATTTTCAGAGTCTTCAAATACTTTTGGTTCAATTACAACTACTTTCATAGCTGTTGGACGTTGTGTCATCGTAGATTGGCCTCCTACCTTGCGTGGATGAAATTCAGATGCGCCGGATACTGGAGCTACTGGAGCTACTGGTGTAGGTTCCGCTTCATATTCCTCTTCATCTTCATAGTCATAATCATCATATTCATAGTCATCATCATTTTTGCCTAAGAATAAGTTTTTTGCTTTGTCTAAATAATCTCCCAATGCCATTTGGATTTCCTCCTAATACTTAACGCTATCGATTATCAGGCAACCCGAGCCTTAATCATACACACGTTCCCCAAAAATTGCTGTGCCTACACGAACGATGTTAGCTCCTTCTTCCAAAGCGACTTCAAAGTCGTGAGTCATCCCCATAGATAAATATTGAATCTGCCCCTCTTCAAAGTAGCCTTTCATATCCTCATACAAGGCGTTTGCTACGCGGAAGATTGGACGTGCTTCCTCTGGATCGTCGAAAAATGGCGCCATACACATCAAGCCCCGTACACGTACGTGAGGTAGTGTCTTAGCATAGTCTCGAATCTCTGGAAACTCCTCTACGGACATGCCCGTTTTGGACGCTTCTCGAGCTACATTGACTTGCAATAATACATCTTGCACCTTGTCGTGCTTTGTAGCGACCTTTTCGATTTCATCTAATAGTTTACGGCTGTCTACAGAATGAATTAAATCAAACATAGGCACCGCTTGACGCACCTTGTTGACCTGTAAATGTCCAATCAAGTGCCATGTTAATTGTGGCCCCTTATAGGTGAGCTGTTTTTCCTTGGCCTCTTGTACTCGGTTTTCCCCTACATGAGTCACACCGAGACTAGCCGCCTCCTCTACAGCTGACACAGGGTGGTTTTTTTGTAACCGCCACTAACAATGCTGTATCTACGCGACCAACGCGCGCCATAGCATCTGCCATGCGCTGCTGTATTGCGTGTAGGGATTCTTCAATCACGTGAAAGCCCCCCTTCAATCTATATATAGTAATCATCAAATATATTTGTATAGACTATTCTATTATATAGTATTTTAGCCTTGAATGTACATGATTTAGAGCTTATACACACCATAAATCCTTGCATGGATATGCTAAAAATCATCTGCTTTATTCTAATGATTGTGAAAGCTAATTATGAGCGGTCTTGTAACATCCCAAAGAGTGCCATACGGCCTGTTGTTCCTGCTTCGCGACGGTAGGAATAGCAGTCGCTTTCAGCTATACTATCGGTACCGCCGATAGCAATATGTTTTTTAGGCACACCATTAACAATGAGTCCTTCGGCGATAAAGTTCCATAAATTAATATAGGCCTTATCTAATTTATCGCTAGGATAGTTAACCACATCAGCTGCGTTTCGCTCTGTCATAGCTCGCCAAGCTAATTCAAAGCGTTTCCCTAGCTCTACATCGACTTCAAAGGACTCAGGTCCAATACTAGGTCCAAGATATACATAGCAATCTTTGAACTCAGTACCGTAAGTTTCTTTCATAGCCTCAATAGTAAGGACTGGCAAATGACCAATGGCTCCCCGCCATCCTGCATGGACCGTAGCAATTGCATGATGCTTAGCATCGTAAATACCTACGCCTACACAGTCAGCAGTGAATAAGAATAATGGCACATTGGGTAATCTTGTAAATACCGCATCACAGTCAGCAATAGCCGTATCCTCCCCGAGGGCACCAGCACCTATGAGGTTTTCTGTAATTTCTACGGCCTTAAGACCATGTACTTGATTACCGCAGGAAATACGCTTCGGATCAACACCTAAATATTCCGCCACGATAGCTCGATTAGCTCGTACATTCTGAGCTCATCCCCGACATGAAAGGCTAAGTTTAACGATTCATAAGGGGCCTTCGATACGCCACCATGACGATAGGTATCACCCATAACAATGGAGAACTGTTCCGCCCAATTGGGTGCTTCATAGGACCAAGTACCATGAGGTCCTTTTACATCTATACGTTTTACAGATTCGTTCATGAGTACCTCCTATTTACAAACACCACAACGTTTACAGCCTTGTACGCACGGCGGTGTATACGCTTCATCGACGGAGCGCTTCCATTCCATTTCAAGATACCCTCATCCATGCCCATATCTAAGTGGTTCCATGGCAAGAATTCGTCAAAGCTTCGTTCACGATAGTTCATTTCGTCCATATCGAGGCCGGCAGCCTTCATTTCAGACTTGAAGGATTTACTACCACAATCTGCTGCGCATGCTGCAATGACAGCGCCTAAACGGCGGTCTCCACGAGCGAGAACGCCTTGAATATACGCCTCTTTAGGGGACTCTACGAGTACCTCGATACGGCGATTATTTTGAAGCGCCTTCTTAATATATTGTAGTTTTTTCTCTACTGTCTTTTGATTATCCATGGCCATCCATTGGAACGGTGTAAAGGGCTTTGGAATAAATGGGTTGATACTAAGGGTTAAACGACCTTTGCAGCCCACCTCTGCCATATGGGCCTGCGTCCGTTCTGCAAGGCCTACGATTGCTTCGATATCTTCGTCAGTTTCTGTAGGCAACCCAATCATAATATAGAGTCGCATGTGTTGAATGCCAGACTTAGCAGATAAGGTAGCAGCATTTTGCAAATGCTCTTCGCTAATCCCTTTGTTGATAACTCTACGTAACCGTTCACTGCCCGTTTCGGGAGCAATGGTAATCGTCTTTTGACCACTATCCGCCAAACCATCTACTACGGCTTGTGTTAAGGAGTCCGCCCGCAAAGATGCACAAGAGTATCGCATATCTTTGGAGCGAATATAATTAACTAATTCGTCTACCTCTGGATAGTCAGAAATAGCAGCGCCCATAAGGCCTACCTTTTTACCTAACTGCTCTGCTCTGTCTACACCTTCTTTTAATATTTCCAAAGGTCGTACGCGGGGTACGCGGAAGCAGTAGCCAGCCATACAGAAACGACAGTGACGGCCACAACCACGGGCCACCTCAATGATGTACATGGCGCCAAACTCGGTATAGTTTGTAGCCACTACGGTTTCACCACCGCTAGTGAGCATTTCAAAATGACGTTTAATCGTCTTTGGCACACCTTCTGCGATATTATAACCTTTAAATACACCGTCTTCACTGTAAATAGGCACGTACAAGGACGGTACGTATACGCCGGATACATCTGCTAATTGGCGCAAAATCGCATGACGATCTAAACCTTCTATTTTGCCATCTCGAATAATATCAAGAACGCGACTGACGATACCTTCACCTTCACCGATGATAAAAGCATCGATAAAGTCTGCAAAAGGCTCTGGATTAAAGGTAGCACAAGGGCCACCGGCAATGACGATAGGATCGAACTCCGTACGGTCTTTCCCCATAATCGGAACACGACCATGACGCAACATAAGAGGAATGTTGAAATAGTCCATCTCAAAGGTCACGTCAAAGGCCACTACATCGAATTGATGCATAGGTCGTTGTGTTTCAACACTCATCAACGGTGTCTTAGTTTTATCGTACGCTTCTAATTCCTTTTTCTCCGGCAAAAAGATGCGTTCACATACGCTATCATGGCGTAAGTTGATTTCCTCATAAATGATGTGGAGGCCAAGATTGCTCATGCCTACAAAATATGTATTAGGATAGACGATAGCTACCTTCTGCCCTGCATGAGGATTTACAGTAACTCGACTATCCTCGTCTTTTATATAAATCTTGTAATCGATCAATTAAATCTTTGCGATTCACTAGTTTCCTTTTCATATAAGCTCACTATGAATAGTGGGCTTAAAAATACTACATATTAGATTTTAAAATTTAGATTTCAATGTATTTTTTAGTAGAAATAGTTTTTAGTTTTTAAAGCACTTACAATTTGAGGACGATGTTTTCTTTTATACGGATAGATGACTACCTCACCATCTTTGTATTCAGCAATATATACATCTTTTATTTTATACCCTTGCTTTTCAACCTCTTCTTCAAGCCACTCTTCTTCTTTTTCAATTACAGCTAATGTAAAATGATTAATCTGACCATCATCAATAAGGTCAAATTTAATATTTTCATCACCAAATTGAACAACGCTTAACTGACCATTTTGTTCTAGTACAGCACGTTTTACATCTGTTACATATTGAACACCAGCAGTACGCAATTTCAATTTAAGCTCTGCAGCTTGAATACCATAGCGCATACACTCTTCAGTTAACACGTGACCTTTTTCAATTACAATAACTGGGTGACCATCAAGAATGGTTTTGAAGAAACTAAGATTGCCTTTTAAGAATTTAAGAGACATTACAAGGATAGTCCACAAAATGAGAACTAACATAAATTGTAAAATACCAATTTGATCATTATAAATAATGGCACCAATAATACCACCAAGTACATAGTTTTGTAATTGGTCAAGTGCAGAGGTTGGAGCTAAGTTCCCTTTCCCCATTAAGTTAATTTGTAAAATAATCGCCAAGAGACCAATGGCGAGTTTGGCAAAGACCATCCCATAGACGGCCATAGCTTCTGTCATATGTGGTCCTCCTTATGGTAATACATCCTCGACATCATGAATTCGATCAGTAGGGCTTACCTTATATACACGGGTAATAATATAGGTTGAAAACTCTGGGTTGAACTGAACCTCATAATAAGCATCATTTACTTTCAAAATCATGCCATTGCGAATTTTCAAGGAATTAACCGCTAATTGCTCACTTGGTACAGATTGCTCTGTACTAAAAGAATGTAAAAATTGAGCCATCCGAGAAGAGTCCTCAGAGTATGTTTTCATTCGGTTATATTCTTGATACTCCAGTCCTAAGAAAAACACTACAACTAAAGACAAAATAACCAATAAATCACGATAGCGATTAGTAAAACCATTTCGCAATACCTGTACACCTCAGAACGAGCAATGCTAAAAAGAATGGCAACAAAAACGATAAAGCCCCATGTTTGGCCTGTCACAGCCTGACTTTCAACATAGGCCAACGTGTAAAAATCCATATCGTTCTCCTTTCATATATTACTTTTTATTATATCACAAATAAATATGATAATAACCAACAACGATTTATAAAAAATAGAGCTACCACAATGATAGCTCTATTAAACAGTTACTATACTAATTTATTTACATTCACGGTACACGATGATATAAGCATGAGTATTCGCTGTAAAACCAGATTCTAATTCTAGTTCAACTTCTAAAACTAGCATCATCAACGTCACCTTTATAATAGGCCTTACGTTGTTCTGCGGAATAGAAATACATAGCCGCATTATATTCATTACCTGCTTGTACTGGAATTGTGATGGTAACAGGCTGTGTTTCAACATTCTTTGTTTTAGTACCCACATTATCCGTTGTGTAATATACGGATTCAATGGTATGTTCTCCTGGTGTTACTGCCACAATGACTTGACCATATTGACCAGTTTTATGATCAATAGTAGAAAGGTCCTTACCATCAACCTTTACAGATTTACCATAAATATGAAGAATCGCTTTATTAGCATTCTCTTGTACAAATTGTTGTTCACCGGCTTGTCGTTTTTTATTGAACTTCATAAATACGGCAAACAAAATGGCCCAAATGACTGCAACCGCCACGATGATAATAATAGTTGTAGAACTCATAGTATCTCTCCTTATACCAAAATATACTACACTGACTCTACGTTAACTATATCATACATACTTGTATTACTCAATAAAAAAGCGACCCCAAATGGGGTCGCTTTCAGTAAGCCTATGCTTATCAAGAAATTACTAATGTAATCTCTTATTTCAACCAGCTCATCAAGTTGCGAAGTTCTGCACCAACTGGTTCGATTGGATGAACAGTCACCGCTTCACGATGTTCTTTTAAGGAATTTTTGACCGTTTTTGAGTCAGCCAAGAATTCATCAGCAAATTTACCGGATTGGATATCAGCCAAGATTTGTTCCATCGCTTTTTTAGTATCTGCAGTGATTACGCGAGGACCTGCATGGTAGTCGCCATATTCAGCAGTGTTGGAGATGGAGTGGCGCATTTTTTGGAAGCCACCTTCGTAGATAAGGTCTACGATCAATTTCATTTCATGTAAGCACTCGAAATAAGCGTTTACAGGTTCATAACCAGCTTCAGTTAATACTTTCGAAACCAGTTTTAATCAATTCAGTAACGCACGCACAATACAGCTTGTTCACCAAAGAGGTCAGTTTCAGTTTCGGATTTGAAGTTAGTTTCCAAGATACCGGAACGGCCACCGCCTACACCGGAAGCCCATGCTAATGCAACTTCTTCAGTGTCGCCAGATGGGTCTTTTTCTACAGCGTACAAGCAAGGAACGCTGGAGCCTTCTTGGTATGTACGACGAACTAAAATGACCAGGGCCTTTAGGGAGCTACCATGAATACGTTTACGTCTTCACGAGGAACGATTTTGCCAAAGTGAATGTTGAAGCCATGAGCGAACGCCAAGTACGCACCTTGTTTCAAGTTTGGCTCAATATCGTTTGCGTAAACGTCAGCTTGTAATTCGTCTGGAATCAATACCATAACGATGTCAGCACCTTTAACTGCTTCTGCAGTTTCTTTTACAGTAAGACCTGCTTCTTCAGCAGACTTTTCCAGCTAGAAGAGCCACCGCGAAGACCGATTGTTACGTCCATACCATTTTCTTTCAAGTTCAATGCATGAGCATGACCTTGGGAACCGTAACCTAAAAACTGTAATTTTTGCCTTTCCAATTTGCTCAAATTACAATCTGCATCATAATAAACTGTAGTACCTAAAATTTTACCTGCCATATTAGACAACCTCCAAACATATTCAATAGAATATAGATCAATATATACTGTACACAATCTAACAAATTTTTGCAAGATGTGGCGTACATTAATTTAGTATCAGTAAGCTAAATTCTAAGCCTCTGATAACAAAATTTGATAACTACCGAACAATCACCCACGGGCGATCATCCTTCCACACTACTTGTACGGGAATACCAAACACATCGGATAGATTTTCATCTGTTAATACTAAGTGTTTAGGCCCCGCATGTATCATCTTGCCCTCTCGCAAGATGGCTACATGTGTAATCGCTGGTAGTATCTCTTCAATTTGATGTGACACATAGATAATCGGTGTCTGTTGCTCCTCAACCAAATTAGCTACTGTACGCAAGAATTGTTCTCGCGCCGGTAAATCTAATCCAGAGCAAGGCTCATCCAAAACGAGTAAATCTGGATTTGCCATGATGGACCGTGCCAATAATACACGTCGCTGTTCCCCAGCGGACAAAGTATGGAAGCGATGTCCTTCTAAGTGGCTCAACCCAAACTCAGCTAATAATTGCATACCCCGCTCACGCACCTCCGGTGCAACCTCTTGGTATATACCGATGCTACTGAACGCACCAGAAATGATGACATCCTCTACCACTTGCTTATTCAAGGTAGACTGAAACTGTCCCAGAGCAGAGCTGACAAAGCCTAATCTCGATTTGATTTTAGGCCATGCGTATTTCCCAAATTCATGACCGAAGACACGCAATGTGCCTGTCGTTGGAATTTGGTAGGCCGGTATCATGCTGAGAAGCGTCGATTTACCAGCCCCATTGAGCCCTAAGAGGGCCCAATGTTCACCTTCCTCTATATGCCAATTTACATTATCTAGGATATGTCTGCCATCGCGACGAAAGCAAACATTTTCATAATGGAGTAATTCATTCTCCACTCTATCATCTCCTACATTTTTTCTCCACGGCTCATCGCTGTAATACCAGTTTTTGCAATTTCAAGAATACCATAGGTTTCCATAATTTGGATGAAACTGCGCAACTTTTTCAACACTACCGATGACTTCAATAATCATGGACGTAGGAGAAATATCAAGTACATTGCCGCGATATACATCGGCAATTTGTACAATTTGAGAACGTGTTGTAGCAGTCGCTTTTACCTTGATAAGCATCAATTCACGACATACTACATCACGATCTTCAAAGACTTTAACCTTTACAACGTCAATAAGCTTGTAAATTTGCTTTTTGAACTTGATCTCAAGATGCGGTCATCCGCCTCAACTGTGAGGGTAATACGCGCATAACCTGGCTTATTAGTAATGCCAGAGGTCATTTTTGTAACGTTAAAACCACGACGATTAAAGAGTGCCAAAATACGTGTACCAATACCTGGTGTATTTTTGCAATTACTAAGACTTGATGTTCTTTAGCCATTATAGCACCCTTTCTTACCCATCATGCAGCTTACAGTGCCGCTTGCTGGAATCATTGGCAATACATTGTCTTCACGCTCAACGCGACAATCTAGGACAATGCTTTCATCAGACGTAATGTAAGATTTGAAATCTTTATTGAAAGTTTCTACATTATCGAGACGAGCGGCTTTCAAATTGAATGCATCAGCCAATTTCAAGAAGTCTGGACTCATTTCCAAATCTACATAGGAGTAGCGACGATTGTTAAAGATTTGTTGCCATTGACGAACCATGCCAAGGTAGCCATTGTTGATGATTACAATTTTGATTGGCAAGTTGTATTGACGAACCATCATGAGTTCTTCGCAAGTCATTTGGAAGCCACCATCACCTACAACAAGAACTACTTGTTTCTTAGGAGCCCCAACTTGTGCACCAATAGCCGCCGGTAAACCATAACCCATAGTACCTGCACCACCAGATGTAACGATGGTATGAGGTTTTTTATGTGTTAAGAATTGAGCTGCCCACATTTGATGTTGACCTACGTCAGAAACGATGATGGCATCATCTTTCACAATTTTATTAAGCTCAGCTAATACATATTGTGGATGCAATTCACCATCCGCAGATTCTGGAACAGCAATAGGATACTCCTCTTGCCACTGGCGAATTTGCTCAAGCCAAGCTTCATGTTTTGCGGGCTCTACGAGTGCGTTAAGTTCTGTTAATACCCGTTTCAAATCGCCTACGATAGGCACATCGATAGTAACGTTCTTGTCGATTTCAGCTGGATCGATATCGATGTGAATAATCTTAGCTTTTTTACAGAAGAAATCAGGATGACCTGTAATGCGATCGTGGAAGCGAATACCTGCCGCAATTACAACATCTGCCTCATCTGTACTATTATTAGCCGCCACAGAACCGTGCATACCTACCATACCAAGCGCCAATTCGTGGTCCCCAGGGAAGCCACCAAGGCCTACTAAAGTATTTGTTACAGGAATGTGAGCTGTTTCAGCCAATGCTTTAAGCTCATCTACAGCACCGGATTTCAATACGCCAGCACCAGCTATGATAAGAGGGCGCTTTGCATTTTAATGAGCGTAGACCTTCTTAATTTGACCTTGATGACCTTTTATACGTTGGATCATAGCCTTCAAGTTGAATCGGTACTCACATAATTTATTGTATTCTGTCATGGATATTTTTTTTCTGTTTGAATATCCTTTGGAATATCGATGAGTACTGACCTGGACGGCCTGTACGTGCAATAAAGTACGCTTCTTTAATGATGCGAGGCAAATCATGAATATCTTGTACAGAGATAGTTATGCTTTGTAATCGGCATTGTAATACCTTTGAATATCCGCCTCTGGAAAGAGTCCTTGCCGATGAAAGGACGACCTACCTGACCAGTAATGGCTACCATTGGTACGGAATCCATGTACGCAGTCATAATGCCTGTTACGAGTTTGTCGCACCAGGACCAGACGTAGCAAGACATACCCTCACGCGACCAGATACGCGAGCGTAGCCGTCTCGTCGCATGTCTGTGACCTTGTTCATGACGAACGAAATAATGTTTAATTTTAGGGAAGCTATACATTTCATCATAAATTGGAATTACTCAGCCACCTGGGTAGCCGAATATCAGTTACGCCAAGGCGATGCAATGTTTCAAGGACAATACATGCCCCATTGATTGTTTCTGCGCTCATGAGAACTCCTTTCAACCAGCTATTCAGACAAGGTCTCGCTGAATTTAAACGTTTAATAATGTAACCATTATTTTTGAAAGTATCAATAATCTGTTGGATGTGTTCTTCTCCATTTGTTTCAACAGTTACTTGCAACTCCACTTCATGGAAGCGGTCAAGGTTTTTAAACTGATTGTGATCCAGCTTAATTACGTTTGCATCCGCATCTGCCAACATTTGAGATACAGCTACTAATTGACCTGGTTTATCAGGCAAGTTAACAGAGAAGGTGAAAATACGACCACGTACGACAAGCCCTTTATTAATCATAGAGGAAATAGTCAGTACGTCGATATTACCACCGCTGACGATAGCCACCCACCTTTTTACCAGTGCAGTTTAATTTTCTAAGGCCTGCTAATGGTAAAAATACCAGAGTTTTCTGCTACTAATTTATGTTTTTCTACGAGTAACAAGAATGCTTCCATCAACTCGTAGTCAGAAACAGTACTAATTTCATCTACATATTGTTTGATATATTCTAATGTAGTTTTCACCAATTTGATGCACTAGCTGTACCATCTGCGATGGTTGCCACTTCATTAAGTGGCACAGGGTAATCAGCCTTTAGTGCGACGAATTTGCACTACGAGCACCTTCTGGTTCTACACCAATAATCTTAATGCTAGGATTTTTAATTTAGCGATCATCGCGATACCAGAAACAATACCGCCACCACCAACTGGGACTAGCAATACATCAGCATCAGGCAATTCCTCTAAAACCTCTAATGCAATTGTACCTTGCCCTTCAATTACATCTTCATCATCAAAGGATGAACAAACACATAGCCGTGTTCTTGTTGAGCTCCATCGCCTTTTTGGTAAGCTTCATCATAAATCTCACCGTGTAGTACGACCTCTGCGCCGTATTGTTTCGTTGCATTGACCTTGATGAGAGGTGTATGTTTTGGCATTACGATTATCGCTTTTAATGCCGAGGCGTTTTTGGCGACAAGTGCCACACCTTGTGCGTGGTTGCCGGCGACACATGACGATAACACCGCGCGCCTTTTCCTCTTCCGTCAATTTTGCAATTTTATTATAAGCTCCGCGGACCTTAAAGGAGCCTGTTATTTGTAAGTTTTCTGGCTTGATATATACATCATTGCCACACTCGTCAGAGAACACATCACTATGAATCAATTTTGTTTTTCACCGTGATTGTGCTTAATCGCTCACTGAGCTCCATAAAATCATACAACTTATGCATGTACTCTATCTCCTCTAGTTAGTATTAATGAAAGTCTACTATTAGTCTTCAACATACTTCGATAGCACCTTAGTCTGCTAGAGGATACATGAAGAGCATATTTTTTTAAGGTAACCAGTTACATTGATTTGAATGGTTTTAATGCGGCTTTACGACGAGCGATTTCCTCATCGGATACTGCTAATTCCAATTTACCGTTTGAATGTCAATGTTGATGATATCCCCATCTTCAACAACGGCGATTGTACCACCTCGCCGCAGACTTCTGGAGATACGTGACCAATGGATGCACCACGAGTAGCACCAGAGAAACGACCGTCAGTCAACAAGGCTACGTCTTTATCAAGACCCATACCTGCGATCATAGATGTTGGTGTCAACATTTCGCGCATGCCAGGACCACCTTTAGGGCCTTCGTAGCGGATAACTACCACATCGCCTTTTACGATTTTACCACCTGTAATAGCTTCAACAGCTTCTTCTTCGCTGTTGAATACTTTTGCTGGACCAGAATGAATCGAGCATATCCGCATCTACAGCACCAGCTTTTACAACGGAACCGTCTTCAGCAAGGTTGCCTTTTAGGTACAGCAATACCACCAGTTTCGTGAACTGGATTATCCCAGGATGAATTACATCTTCATCAGCTACATAAGCGTCTCAGCAATTTCACCTTGTGTTTTTAAGGGCTACTGTTTGGCACTCTGTATGGAGGCGACCATTTTCTGCTAATCGTTTTAATACTGCAGATACGCCACCTGTCGCATACAAGTCTTCGATGAAGTATACGCCAGATGGGGACAATTTAGATAATTGAGGTGTAATTTGAGCAATGCGATCGAAATCGTCTAAGGATAATGGTACACCCTGCTTCGTGAGCAATGGCTGGCAAGTGAAGTGCTGTATTAGAGGAACCACCTAATGCCATATCGAGTGCTACCGCATTTTCAAAAGGCTTCACGAGTCATAACATCTTTTGGACGAAGATTTGCTTTTAATACTTCTACTGCTTGCATACCTGCTAATTTAGCTAAAACGTAAACGTTCAGAGTATACAGCAGGGATTGTACCGTTACCAGGAAGGCCCATACCAAGAGCCTCTGTTAAGCAGTTCATTGTGTTTGCTGTGTACATACCAGAGCAAGAGCCACAAGTAGGGACATGCATTATCTTCAATGCTTGCCAATTCTTCGTCGCTCATTTCGCCAGTTTGGTGTTTACCTACTGCTTCGAACACGTCGGACAAACCAATTTTTTTTACCTTTATGTACACCAGCAAGCATTGCGCCACCAGATACGAATACAGATGGAATGTTAAGGCGAGTGCTCGCAATCAACATGCCTGGTACTACTTTTGTCGCAATTTGGAATAAATACCATTGCATCGAATGGTGTTGCCATTGCAGTTGCCTCGATGGAGTCAGCAATGATATTGCGTGTAACCAGCGAGTATTTCATGCCGATATGGTTCATTGCGAGGCCATCGCAAATACCGATTGTATTGAACTCGATTGGCACACCACCTGCGTTGCGGATGCCGTCTTTTACGGCTTGTACAATATTTTCAGGCCTACGTGACCAGGGATAATCTCGTTGAAAGAGTTCGCAATACCAATGACTGGTCTGCCCATTTCTTCGTCAACGAAACCCTAGAGCTTTTAGCAAAGATCTGTGTGTGCGTGCTACGCCTGTTTTTAAATTGTCACTTCTACAACTCATGTTAATCTCCTCACTTTTGAAAGCATCCACTTGGACGGCTTTCACAACGCATAAAAAGACGATTCCTATGAATCGTCTTAAAAAGTTTACAAATGATATTCCTTTTTGTTTACAGAATTCTATATACATAAATAGACCTATGTACCCTTTGGAAAATATACACATAAGAAACAAACTATAGCCAAAATCTTATTGATTGTATATTAACCCATTCATGGAACTTCTAAGACAAAAACGTGTTAAGTTGTTGTTCATAATTCGAATGTCATTAATAATCACGACTAGCGCAATAATCAATAAAGCTAATGACTAAACCTAACATGTTTCCTCCTAAAATAATCTGTAATATTAATCACGGAATAATAATAACACGTTACATTATCCTGTGCAAGATAATTCGCTATAAATTCTATAGATTTACTATAGTTTTTTTATGAAGTTCACCATACAAAAAGCTATAGCAAGCCTAGTTAGGTATAAAAATGTACATATAACACGAAAAAAGTCCCCCACCGTAGTGAGGGATTTTTATATTATAGGATACCAAAGATCCACATACCAAGAGCGCCGCCCCAGAAGTGAATGAGGAAGCTCACCACGGAAATGGCAAGACCTACGCGCCACCACGTACCTTGCGGTACATAACCAGCGCCAAAGAAGATCGGCGTTACACCAGAGCTATAGTGAGTTAATGTACAACCAGGGCTGTTCATCAAACCAAAGAGCAAGATAGTAAACGGAATTGGTGCGCCCATCGCCACAAGAATGGCCGCAAAGGCGGAGAACAATGCGGTAATACGCGCCGTACCACTAGCGAAGAAGTATTGGGAGTATACGAAGGTTGCAGAAATAATAAAGGATGCCCAGAACCAGTCGATGCCAACAAGATGCTGACTAACAAAATCTGCAAAGACTGCAACTACACCGAGTTTACCGAGTAAGCCTGCCATGCCTACCAGAGTGCCCATCCAAATGAGGATATCCCAACCAGTACGTTCACCTAGGATATCTTCCCACGTAAGAGAACCTGTTACGACACATGCAAGAACACCCATCATAGCAACTACCGTTGGATGAAGCTTCGTCCAAATCGCGGTAGCCCAAAGCAAAATACAAAAGCACAAAGATAATAGCTACAGAAATTTCTGCTTTTGTAATAGGACCTAGAGCATCTAACTCTTTTTGGGCCATCGCCGTCGCTTGTGGTGTTTCTTTAATTTCTGGTGGATAGATTTTATAGATGAACCAAGGCATCAAAATCATACATATCACACCAGGAATCACGCCTGCTTGGAACCATTCCCACCAAGAAATATCGTAACCAAATAATTTTGCCCCTAACGATGTAATGAGCAGTTACCACTACATGCAGTTAAGAAGATGGTTACCGTAATAGTGTTAATGGTATGAGCTGTCGTCATCAAGTACGCCCCGATGCGACGAGCTGTCTTGCCATATGGTTCAGAATCAAAGGCTAACGAAATATTTTGCACGATTGGAAATACGATACCGCCCCCACGTGCCGTATTAGATGGCGTCGCTGGAGAGATAATCAAATCAGTACAAGCTAATGCATAGGCTAGTTTCAAAGAACTTGTACCAAAAGAACGAATCAAAGTATAGGCAATGCGCTTACCAAGACCAGAATTAATAATACCTCTAGAAAAGAATACGGCCGCTACGATAAGCCACACATTCGCCTCTGCATAACCACCTAGAGCTTGCACCATAGTAATAGACTTTGTCGTTACCGCCGCAACGATACCAAAGAGTGCCATAATGCCCGTCGGCCAAGGGCGTAAAATAAAGCCCACAATGGTAGCCGTAAAGATAGCTAATAAATGCCACCCTTCAGGCTTAATTGCCTCCGTGTGAGGCAAGAACCAAATCACTAAGCCCACCAAAACGGTAAGGGCCGCACGCGTAAAAGTATTCATAGAACCTCCCCTATCAAACTACACAAATCAACTATTACAGTTACAGTTACAGTTACAGTTACAGTTACAGTTACAGTTACAGTTGATTATAAACGCGATATGGCGGTCATCACACATAACCGCCATATATATTAGCAACTTTCTAAGAATTCTTTGATCTTAGGATTTTGCCTCTAATCTTTCTATTTCTTCTGGAGATAATAATTTTAACCTTATCCCGCTCTTGGTTTACCAAGCATAAGAAGCCAATATAGTCCCCTTTATTAGCGCGGAACTGATGAATTGTCTTGCCTGGAATTTCAATGAAATCACCAGACTCTACATCATGAATTTCGTCGCCTAATAAAAGTTGACCTTTACCGCGGAATATCATAACCATATGCGTATGCTCGTGATATTCTAATGTGGAATAGTCACCTGGCAAACATTCAAAAATAACGGAATTGGCATGGAATATCATAAGCACCATCGTATAGCACTTGACGTGTTACATCTTTAAAAGGACTACCATCTTGTTTATATACCAAGGTGTCGACGCCATCCCACTTGAAATTTTTAGCATCAAACTTGCGTATCATATATTACCTCTTTATACAAAAAAGTGCTGCATCGAAACAATGTTTCAATACAGCACCAAAGGTTCGATTATTTGAAGAAACGTTTTAATGTTCCCATTAAACCATGACTATGTTGTTGTACACCATCTGCAACGCCAGTTACTTCAAAAACCAGTTTTTTTCAATGGCCGTAGAAATAACCTCTACAGCAGTTTTAGTAGGATCAAAAGAAATTGTTACAGTTTTATCGTCCAAATTTACTTCTGAGCTCAATACGCCTGGTAGCGCAAGAGATGCCCCTTCTACTGCTTCCTTACAGTTGTTGCACATCATACCAGGTACATTAAATACCTTAGTTACAACGCCATTTTCTTCGCCACAACCACAATCTTTACACATAGTGATACCTCCTATTAATCGTTAGCTTCTTTATGTTTATCGTCGTTCTTAGCCCTGCTGTTACGTCGATAGTAGTCGCTTTTTAACGGCTTCTTTCGTTTCGTCTACAGCCTTTTTAGGGACCAGAAATAGCATCCTTAAACTCATTGATGCCTTTGCCAATAGCTTTTGCCCACTTCAGGCAATTTACCAGGACCGAAGATAACTAGAGCAATCACTAATATAACTATTAATTCAGGTGTTCCTATAGACCCCATATGTATCTCCTTTATTATATCTAATACTTACACTCTTTAGTGTACATCATCATAGGCAGACTTGTCCACATACCAGGTCATAGCTTCTTGTGAAAGCACTGCACCAGGCAATACGCGACCAATGCGTTTTTCCCAAGGCAAGTCCTCGTAGTCCTCCCGTTGGTACAACACCTTTGTAAGTGCCGTTTTCTTGCTTTCACCGGTCACAGTGAACCAAAACAGCATCGGATTTAGCAAGGAAAGAAAAGGTCATAGAAATACGTTCCCATACCTTGCCATCCTCTACGGCCACTACCTCTTGATCTGCCACGCGAAGTGCATGAGAGCCTGCGAACAGTCCCGCCGTATGACCATCTTCACCTAGATCGAGCAACGCTAAATCAAGACCAGATTTCTTGCAAGCCTTGAGCACATTCTTAACCTCTTTCTGATATTCTTCAGCCGCCTCGACAACGGTTCTAGAATCCGTATTGATCGGCAAGAAATGAGCCGCCCCTTTTGCCTTACAGAGCAAATGCGGTTTAACGCGATTAAAGTAATTATCCTCGTGAGCCTGCGGCAAGAAACGCTCATCAGTCCACATAAAGAATACACGCTCCCAGTTAAGGCGCTCAATATATTCAGGGAATTGAGCAATTCTAATAAACCATTAACAACAGTGCCACCTGTGATACCAACAATGCACGTTTCCGTGCAGCTGATTTCTTCATTGGTGAAAGCAATGAAATCCTCCGCTAATGCTTGGACTACATCACTAGGACTGTCATAACATTTAATTGTATCTTGAGCCATGTAATAATGACCTCCTAAACTATTATAATAGTACTATTATATACACTTTTGCATCGTAATGAAAGCAAAAACCGATGTAACTCAATATAGGAGCCACATCGGTTCGAATTATATTAGTAACTGCTTATAAATTACATGATATTTGGTACAATTACAAGAGGATAATTATTATTTTTTTGACCAAATTTAGGGGCGACGACGCTCTGTGAAAGCCAGAACTCCCTCTTTGAAGTCCTCGGAAAGACCTAATTCACATTGGTTTTCTACTTCAAATTTCTTGTATTCTTCCCAGCCAGCTAAGAAAACTATTCACATCATTTCCTTCATAACGCGGTAAGATTGTGCAGGACCTTTAGCTAACTTTTTCTACAAGACGTCTTGTGGCCGTTTCTAAATCTTCTAATTCACAAACTTTATATACAAAGCCAAGTTCTTTTCCTTTTTCAGCAGATACGGCTTCACCAGTCATAACGATATGCATAGCACGGTTCATACCAATAGATCGAGTCAACAAGAATAAACCACCTGCATCAGGAGCAAGACCTACGTTTACGAAAAGCTTGAATAAAGCGTACGTTATTAGCGACTACAACAAAATCGGCGATCAATGCCATGTTAAAAGTCGCACCTGCTGCGCAGCACCTTGAAGGCTCATGATAACAGGTTTAGGTAAACGTTTCAGAGCCATAGAAATCTGAGCTACAAGCTCAACGATTTCAAATAAAGACTCTGTATCGCCTTCGTTTTACAGCGCGTTCCATTTCTGTTAAATCGCCACCAGCAGAGAATACCTTGCCTTCAGCATTAATAAAGCAATGCACGAACACTATCATCTTTTATGTGCTTTATTTAAAAACCTCAGGATCTCCTTGCACATCTCGATATTAAAACCATTAGCCACTGTAGGGCGATTAAATGTCAACGTACCTATGCCGTTGTCCACTACGTATTGAATTGTATTATAAATCATATGATTTCTCCATATGAAAATCTATTTTCGAAAAATTCGATTATTATATATCTATTATAGGAGAATTAAATGTCCCTGTAAATGATAGAATTACATAACCCAATAAAATCAAAATAATACTATTATCCTATAAAGCGTATAAGCCATAAACTAAAATAAGACCAAAGCTATAAGCAGTCTATAATGCAAAAACACCTGCAGACATTGTCTGCAGGTGTAATAACCTGTATTCCAAATATTAACGTTTGGAGAATTGGCTTGCTTTGCGGGCTTTTTTAAGACCGTATTTTTTACGTTCTTTCATACGTGGGTCACGAGTCAAGAAGCCAGCTTTTTTCAAAGATTGACGAAGTTCGCCATCTACGTCCAATAACGCACGGGAGATACCGTGACGAATTGCACCAGCTTGACCGGAAGGACCGCCACCAGCTACAGTTGCGATAACATCGTATTGTTCAACTGTGTTAGTCAAATTCAAAGGTTGTTTTACGATCAATTCCAAAGTTTGGCGACCGAAATAATCATTAAGTTCACGTTTGTTAACAGTGATTTTACCTGTGCCCGGTACCAGACGAACTCTAGCAACGGAAGATTTTCTACGACCAGTGCCGTAATATTGTGCTACTGCCATTATATGTTCCTCCCTCTAGATTATCGTACGGAAATTTCTAATACTTCTGGTTTTTGAGCTGCATGTGGATGCTCAGGACCAGCGTATACGTTTAATTTACGGTATTGTTGTGCACCCAATTTATTTTTTGGAAGCATACCACGAACTGCCATCTCAACAACACGTTCAGGTTGTTTTTCAAGCATCATAGCCAATTTAGTGAAACGAGCACCACCTGGATAACCAGAATGACGGAAGTATTCCTTTTGCTCTAATTTTTTACCAGTTACGCGAATTTTTTCTGCGTTTACAACGATCACATGGTCACCAGTGTCTACGTGTGGTGTGAAAGTTGGTTTATTTTTGCCCCGAAGAACTTTTGCAACTTCGGCAGCAAGGCGTCCTAAAGTTTTACCTTCAGCGTCAACAACATACCATTTCCGTTCGATTGTGTTCGGATTGGCCATAAATGTAGTTTTTCATCTTTGCATATCCTCCTAATAACGTCATAATTCTAGCAAAAATCAGCTTGTCCTTTGCTTCCGGGGCTAATGGAAACACGACTAAAAGCTTACTCAAAATAGTATACAGATTTTATGGGTTTGTGTCAATTAAAAGTTACTATGATTTTTACCTTTGTAGAAGATAGATTTTAT
>BNJU01003622.1_pt1 | contig 80432 bp, 148 predicted proteins | sample 8539281 | NCBI WGS metagenome assembly BNJU01 (sample SAMD00202456, study PRJDB9452) | human saliva metagenome | isolation source: human saliva | place: Japan | reverse complement strand
TGAAAACATTCAACGGATCGCTGACGGCAGCCAAACTCTCATCGCTTCGTCATGCTTTCTCACGACGGTTTCGCGTTGTTGAACCCATTGAGAGCTTAATCGCTTTTATCGCCTTAAAGTGATTAGAAAAACTCAAATGCTCTAACAGCTTTTAGCGTCGCAAGACTGCATAAACGCATGCGGATCGTCCTCGCCGCACAGAAACCGGCGGCGCGCGCGTGCGGGGCGGCGCGGGCAGCATGATGCACGCGGTCATTCCTACTTCGTCCGACGCACAAACGCAAGCGCCTTGCGCACCGCCGGACCGATCTCGCGATACAACACGTTCCGGCTGGGCTCCAAAGGCGTGCGAAAACAGGATCGCCGCCGCAACGCAAGCAGCCCGCACCGATGGGACGAACGCCTCGAGACCCGAGCAAACACGCTGCGATCGGGCGGTTCGCCGCATGCAGTCATTCACGCGACAAGCGCGACGGCACCAGATCCCGGATCGATGCCGAAAAACGTCTCGAGCGAAGCATCCGCAGGTCGCGCCGATGCACATGGTCGGCATGATTTCCCCGCCCTTTGAAAGCCGAGATGCGAGCAGGAACGCCGTGAACGAGCTTTCCCAAGAGGTACCGGATCAGCGGTCACACCGCCGCAGAAACGCGGCGGTCACGCATCCCATGCCGTGCCCAGCGCCGCAGCCGCACGCGACCAGCACCATCGCGGCCGCGATCGTCCCGCCGATCACGAGGGAAACACATAGGGATTCGGCAGCTGCACGGCGCACGGCCTGCCTTGCACACGGTGAAGCGGAAACGCGCTGCGGTGCTGGCGAGCACGACCAGCAGAAATGCGGCGGGTCACTGCCGCACAGCGGCAGCGATCCTGCAGCGACAGCGATCAGGCGAAGCCCACGGGCTTCGCGCATCCGTCGCCGGCGAACGCCGACGCTGACGACGACGCCAAGCCCTGATGCCGCGACTGGTTGCGCGCATAGCTCGATCGAAAGCAGCGCCGAGCGCAGGCATGCCCAAAAGGACGCCGAGCGCACCGGCCGCCTGCCGCGCGCAAGCGTGACCAGCAGCTTCTTATCGACCCTGAACAGGCGGCGCGCGATGGACGCCTACAGCGGAGCTCATCTGCAGCGCCCGCCTCGCCATTGCCGACCGAGCCGCCGCAGAGGATGGTCATGCAGGTGCCGAGGAAGATGGCGAGGCATGGCGTCACGGGAAGCTCGTCGGGGACCCGCGTGTCGCTCAATCTGCGCATACAGAAAGAATCCCGGTCAGCGTCGGATGCGTCCGATCGCTTCCGGATGCGGCATGATAGCCCCAGAGGCGGGATTCGAAAGGCGCGCCCGGCACACCAGGATTCGGCGCGGATGCTCGCCTGCCGACGTCGCGCCTCCCTGCGGAGCAGACGCGACCGACGCTCTGCGGGACACCACGTCGTCAGACATCAGTTCGCTCCGCCATACTGACGCGGTTCTCCTGCGGCGGCCGATCGATCGCCCGCATTCCCGTCAACCGCCATCTCGCACGCGTCGCGATCGGCGTTCGCCTCCCCTGCGCGGGCTCTCTCGCTCCCGCTCGGATTCACGCCTCAGCGATTCGATAGCACGCCCGTCGCCATGCCGAACGGCACGTGCACGGGCGATAGAACGAATGGGTTTCGAGGCCCGACCGGGGAAGCAGAACAGCAACGTTCTCCGTCTCAGAAAAGCCAGCTCGATGCATCGACGGCGGAGGAAAACGCAAGCGCAAAAGGGCGGTGGGCGGCGACCGTCGCCACCAACAGCGCCGACGAGTCGGACGTCCTCCCTTCGTCCGTCTTCCCTCCTTCCGCCCGCAGCCGCCGAGGCACAGCAGGCTCGTCCGTCGGGAACAGCCGGCAGCGCGAACGCGACCAGCGACCGCAAAAGGCAAGCGGGCCCGTCTCACGTAAGACGAAAGCCCGCCCAACGAACGCTCCCGTGCTTTTCGAAACCCGCCGCTTCGCCGTCGAGAGCCTAACCGGCGCGCTTCACAACTTCTCCGCCGCAACCGTGAACGCGTCCAAAACAGCGGACTTCGTCCTCGGTCGTATCCCGGCATGAAACTCCACACGGTGGAGTGTAGCGCCAATGCGTCACGGGGAACCGCGAGCCGCAACGTCAACGGATGCTTCACGCGCAGGTGCCTTCGGGCACGTCGGCGCAGGACGTCGAGCGGGCCGTGCGCGGAGAGTGCAGATGCCCTGCTCGTCAAACATTCCTGATGACCTGGCTGTTGCTCGTGCCGGGGAATCGAAGCTGACGATGATGAGCTGCCGTCGTCGCGCGCGTTCGCAGAGCCCGTCGAAGCGCTCGGCAGCCCCTCGAGGATCATACGCTTCAGGCGGATACGGCGCTTGAAGGACGCTTCCCGATCCGCGCAGGTGATTCGCGCCGCTCGGCGAATCCGACGATCAGAGGGACGGCCTGCGTCCCCGAGCGGAGCCGGATTCCTGACCGCCGCCGGCGGCCATGGTGAACAGCGTCGTGCCCGCCGCGTACAGCGCGCCGATTCCACAGGACCTCCGATCTTATGGCTGCAAAAGCGACATCGAGGTCGACCCGAGATCGTCCACCTGCACATCAAGCTTGCCGAACGCCTGAACCGCATCCGTGTGCACGAGCGGATACGAGGCGGTCGCTGCGTCGAATCGGCCCCGCGACGTGCCATGGCGTATGTTCGCGGCTGGGGCAGCGACCTCCTTGATAGGAACCGATACCCAAAGCTCATCTGCACGCTCATGACGGTGACCAGGGCGACGTCGTCACGCTCAGAGCAGCCGTCAGAGCGTATCCAGATCGAGATCGCCCTGACGGCATCAAGATGCTCCGTCCGCCAGCCGTCGCGGCGCAGGTTGCGCCTCGTCTTCGTGACCGATGGGTGCTCCAAGGCCGACGTGATGACCGACCCTTTCCCTTTCATGCGCTCGAAAGCCAGACACGACCCGTGATGGCGGGGTTGTTCGATTCCGTGCCGCCGGACGTGAAATACACTCTCGTCGGGATGGGCGCCGATCAGCTCGGCCAACGTCTCGCGGCTTTCCTCCATGAGTCGCCCTGGCCTGCCGACCGACGCCGTGAATCGAGGACGGATTGCCGAACGTGCGCTCCATAGCATCGGCCATGACGGCGCACACGCGTGGATAGAGACCTGGTCGTCGCTGCGTTATCAAGATATATGACGCGTTGGTCGCTCACGGCGCCCTTGCTGCCGCCCCTCCGCTTGTTGCCGCTCTTGACCGCGCGGTTGATCGCTGAAGGCGAGGCCTGACGCGCCGCCGACGATATTGCCGAGCGTGGCGAAGCGGGAGGTTGGTCATAACGCCGCCAGGTGACGAGGCGGCGTCGCCGATGCACGTGGTGTTCAGGGCAGGCCCATGGGCAGGAAGGACTGTGTTGGCGACGCGGTGCTCGAATCCTGCGGCGACGAAGGCGGAAATGGGCAGAAGAACGCCGAGCACCTTGTCGGCGACCGTGCGCGCGGAAAACGCGACGCAGACTGCCAGGCACACGAGAACACGTTGCACGGTGCCGCTTGAAGAAGATGGTCGCCGGAGCGAGCGCGACCTTGCCCGCAGCCACGTTCACCATGGCCTCTCCGACTCCGCCGCCGCCGAGCGCAGGCGTGGCGGCGAGATGAGATGAGCGCCACCGCGATCAGGGAACCGACCAGATTGCCGATCAGACGATGACCCAGTTCTTGAGCAGCGGTCCGATGCCGATCTTCTTGTCGACGAGCGCGCAGACCATGAGCGAATTGCCGGTGAACAGCTCGACGCCGGTGCGGACGACGAGCACGAGGCCCAGCAGAGCAGATGCCGCCCACGATGCGCTGCGCGGCGAAGCACGTAGCCCGGATCGCCCAGGAAGACGCAGAGTACAGGCCGCCGAACGCGATGAAGGCGCCGGCGAGCATGGCCGAGATGAACGTCCCGACCGGCAGTATCTTCGTTTTTCCGACTCCGATTCCACGGCTTTCGCAAGCGTGGCGACCGGCGAAAGAGCATCGGGCTTCAACGTATCGAGTTCTTTGTTCTCCATGAGTTACTCCCCTAGAATCGAATGGATCGCTTACCTAGACTCACAAGCTCCCGCGAACATCGCGAAGTCGGCTCCGGCCGCAACCCAGTCGTATACGAACCGGACGGCCTTCATGACCTCGGGCGTCAGCGGGTTGAAGAACGAGGTGTCCTGCGGCTGGATCCCGACGAACAGAATCTCGTCGCAACACTCCTCGAGCTGCCCCAAAAGGAACGTGATGGGAAGGGAATGCGTGGTGATGAGGGCTTGCGTCGCAACCTCCTCGGGCGTGATGGCGCGCACCGACCCGGGCTCGAGGCCCCATGTCGGCCGCATCCACGAGCACGAGACGCTTCGGATGCGCCCGACGGATCAGGACGAGGTCGTCCTCAGGCGTCTGCCCGCCGTCGATGACGCTCCACCCCTCGATGGGATTTTCCTCGCACAGCTGCGTGAGCATCGGGCCCGCGGCGTCGTCGCCGCGCAGGACGCTTCCGACGGTGAACAGGACCTGATTCCCCACGTTCACGAGACCACCTCCCTGACCATCACATAGACCGACGGCTCCTCGCGCACGATGCGAAGCTGCTCGAGGAAGAGCCCGACGTAGCGGGCGACCTCCTCATCCGCAGCCGATGCAAGCGGCTCGAGCGCATCGATCACGATGTCGACCTGCGCCTTGCCGAGCTCTATCTCGGAATGGCGCATGACCCCCTCGAGCTTGTAGCGCGCCTCTCCCTCCGGAAGCGCGGCGCAGATGCGCTCGAATATCTCGACCGGCATGCTCAACACGCACTCGAAGCAATCGATGACGCCGGTATGATGCCCGACCGAAAGCGTGTAGTACAGAACGTCCTTCGCGTCGTCGGGCACCGATTGCGCACTGTCCACGAACTTCCTTACCAGGCGATGGACACGCACCGTCCGCGCCTGAGCATGCTCAGGCGCAAGGTCGGTCCCGTTGTTGCGCGCAAGGCTCATCCGATCACCTTTTTAAGCAGAAGCTCTTTGGGTCGGCGTAAACTTCGGCGCGACGCGGGTCGTCGGTGCCGGCAATGAGGTCGTCGACCGAGGCGATCACGCTGCCGTTCGAAGACGAAAGCGCTTTCAGGAAATCATCGGCGAGGTCGTGACCCTGCAGATACCCGCTCATAAGACGTGCCTCATGCTCGATTTCCGTACGAAGGGCGTACGGGATGTCCGCATAGGCCAGGCGCGCAAGCTCGCCGGGAGCCTCGATGGTCTCCTTATGATGCAGTTTCTGGCCCAGCATGCCGAGCGTCATCGCGAAGCCGTAGATGGTCTGGGCCGGCGACGGCGGACACCCGGGGATATAGACATCGACCGGAAGGATCTGGTCGGTGCCGCCCCACACGCAGTAGTTGTCGTGGAAGATGCCGCCGGTGCAGCCGCAGGCGCCGTAGGACACGACGAGCTTCGGATCGGGAGCCCCTTCGTAGGCGCGCATGGCCGGCAGGCGCATGGCGCGCGTGACGGCGCCGGTGAATACCAGGATGTCCGCATGACGGGGACTCGGGGTGTTCTTGATGCCGAAGCGTTCGGCGTCGAAGACCGGCGTGATGGTCGCGAAGATCTCGATCTCGCACGCGTTGCATCCGCCGCAGTCGACGCGGTAGATGTAGACGGAGCGCTTGATGTCGTTGAGCAGCGCGGCCTTGGCCTTCTGTATGCTCTCGTCGAGCTCTATCCTGGTAGGAATGGCCTGCAGGGCGCTCGGGCACCTGCTCGAGTACGGTATGCATGTCCTACCTCCCTCTTCGATGCGCCCGAAACCGCCTGGGCCGCCTTGGCGTCCATGGTCCCGCTTGCACGTAGGACACACCCTCAGCTTCGCCAGGGACGCGTCAAGTTCTTCTCCAGCTATGCCGGAAATGTTCTTCAGCAGACCCTCCGCGTAGGCGACCTGCTTGCGCGGCGCGAACGGCTTGCCGCACGCCGCGCAGTGCTCGAGCAGATAGGTGCTGCTCTCCTCGAGGTCTTCCGCCGCCATGACCGCGAGCTCGAACTCGTTGCCGAGCTGAGTCGCGTCGAAGGGCAGACCTCTTCGCAACGGCCGCAGAAGATGCAGCGACCGTAGTTGATGTTCCACGCGATGGTGCCGGCGCTTTCGTCCACCGTCATCTGAATGGCGTTGGGCGGGCACGCCGATGCGCACGCGGCGCAGGCGATGCACTGCTTCTCGTCGTGCTCGGGCTTGCCGCGAAAGCCGTACGGCGAGATCCATCGGCGCCGCCGGGTACTGGGTGGTCGCATTGCCCGTTTTCAGGGGCGTTGATCAAGGTTTTCAGCATGGCCGTCTCCTTAGTCCTTCAACGGCGAATGAGCCCTGTCGCGGCAGTAGAACTCGAGATCGCTCTTGGTCAAGACCTTGGAGGTCTGCTTCTTCACATCCACCACGGTCACGCGGTCGGTGCAGGAATAGCAGGGGATCGAGGGCTGCCGACGATGAGCGCGGCATCCGAGACCGTGTTCCCCCTGAACATGCTGCGCAGGACGGGCCAGTTGCTGTAGGGTGGCCGCTTTGGCACGCCAGCGGTAGCATTTCTGATTATCCCCGACCATGGCCCCAGTGCACGTCCTCGCCGCGCGGCTCTCGGTGACCGCCAAGCCGAACCGATGCGGCGTGTGGGTCCAATCCTCGGTGAGGATCGGGCCTGACGGTGCGTTGGTGAGCAGCTCCTCGATCATATCGAGGCTGTCGAAGAACTCCCCGACGCGCACGAGCGTGCGGCTCTGGACATCGCATCCGGTCTGGAACTGGGGCTTCCAGTCTTTCAGATGCGTGTAGCCATCGAAAGGGAGTGATGGTGGCGCGCATCGCGGGCGAAAGCCGCTGCCGCGGACCAGCGGGCCGACAGGGGCTGTAGTCACGCGCGACCTTCGGGTCCAAAGATGCCGATGCCCTTGGTGCGGGAATCGAAGTTCAGGGTGCCCAGAGCTCCTCGACCAGGCTCTTGACCTCGGCACGCAGCTCATGGACGAGCTGCAGGGTGCCGACCTGCTCTTTCAAGATGTCGCGGCGGACGCCGCCGATGAGGGATTCAAGCCGTGAGGTCTTGCGGTGGCCGGTGATGCGTTCGGCCAGATCCATCGACTTCTCGCGCACACGGAAGAAATGGTTTGAAAGCCCGTGTCGAAGCCGCAGTAGTGGCACGAGGCCGATGTTGAGCAGGTGCGAGTGCAGGCGTTCGACCTCGAGCACGATCGAGCGGATGTACTGGGCACGCAGAGGGACCTGGATGCCTGGGCGTTCTCCACGGCCTCGGCGTACGCGACCGAATGGGCGCAGCCGCAGATGCCGCAGATGCGGTCGGCGAAGAACGTGACGGCATCGTAGTTCAGGCGCTGCTCGGCGCACTTCTCCATGCCGCGATGCACGTAGAACAGGCGGTAGTCCGCATCCACGATGGTCTCGCCCTCGACGAACAGGCGGAAGTGGCCCGGCTCGTCGGACGTGATGTGCAGCAGCCCCATCAGGACGACCGTGGTCTCGCGATCTCCGGTCTCGCGCAGGAACTCGTAGGTTTTCCATCTCCGATGCGAGCTTCGGACGATGGCGGTAGTCCATGCTGTCCTTGCGCAGCGGATACAGGCCTTCCGGCCAGTCGTCCGGCAGAACCAGGCGACGATTGTCGATGATGCCGATCGCGCGCAGCCCGAACATATCGTAGACCTCGCGCTCGCTCCATACCGCGGCGGGAACCCGCGGCGTGACGCTGGGGTATTCGCCCGGCTCGGGAGGAACCTCGACGCGCACGGTCAGGAAGCACCGATCCTCATCCTCCATGGACAGGATGTAGTACAGCGCATAATTGCCGTTGAGCGGGCGTTCGTCGTTGCCGACCATGACCGGCATCCAGCCGCCGCGATCGTAGTAGAGGAATTCCACCGTCAGGCGGCATATCGACTTCACGGTCACGCAGAGCTGATCCTCGCCCTGCCAGCTCGCGTCGACAACCGATCCTGGAAAACGATTCCGTACGGCTTCGACGTGGGTCTCGCCGATACGGAGCTCCTTCTTGTTCTTCGTGACCCCCTACCTTTCGACCTTCATGCCTGCGGAGGCGCCATCGGTCTGGCTGAACAGGATGTTCACGACGGGAGTCTCGTGCAGCGCCTCGGTGCTGGATTGCGTGACGATCCCCGTCGCATCCTCGACGCACTGCAGCATGGGCTGCGGGGCGGCGACGCCGAGCTCACAGAGCGTGACGGCCAGAATGATTTCCGGGAACCAGGGGCGGCGACGCCGACGTCGCCCTTCTTGATGTGATCGGGAACTTTGCCGAGGCGGCTGCGGTGACGACGTGGGCGCAGGCGGCGACCACGATGGTGAGCGCGATCACGAAGATCGCGAGAACGATCCACCGCCGTCCATGACGCCCGCCGTGATGCCCGTGATCTCAGACACGAACATCGCGAAGGGCGGGAAAGCTCGACCAGGGCGAAGAAACCCATAGCCAGCAGCACGCCGGTCGCCGGCATGGCGCCCTGAGCACGCCGCTGATCTCGTTGAGGTCGCGCGTGCCGTACTTCATGAGCACGTTGCCGGACAGGCAGAACGGGAAGGACTTGGTCAGGGCCATCGGTCACGCAGTGCAACAGCGCAGCCGCGATACCGAGGCGGGCCGCCGAAAGCCTAGGAACGAGAGCCACGATGCCGATGTTCTCGACGGAATGGTGAGGCCAGCTTGCGCTTGAGGTCGTCCTGAGAGAAGACCGACAGGGCCGCCATGGCGACCGACAGGATGCCGATGACCAGCATCACCATCTTCGAGAATGCGTCTCCCAAAGCCGCGCATGCGAGATGTAGTAACGGATGATGAGCAGCATGGCGCGCCGGGCAGAACGCCGGACAGCAGGCCGGACACGGGACTCGGCGCCTCGGAATGGGCATCGGGCAGCCAGGTATGCATCGGGAACAGGCCCGCCTTGGTGCCGAAGCCGATCGTCGCGAAGACGAACGCCAGCGCCACGGTCAGCGTGTCGAATCGGTCGGCATAGGGAAGGATCGCGGTCAGTAGATGGCCTGGGTCGGATCGGGCAGGATGCTCGCGGCGTTCGCATAGATGAGCACGGTGCCGTACAGGCCGAACGCAACGCCCGAAGTGCAGACGATGGCGTACTTCCAGGCGGCTTCGAGCGAAGGCTTCACATCGTAGGCGCCCACCAGGAAGATGGTCGACAGCGTCGTGGCCTCGACGGCGATCCACATCATGAAGATGTTGTTGGACAGCGCCGCCACGAGCATCGTGAAGATGAACAGGCTGAAGAACAGGTGAGACACTGCTTCACCTTGCGCGGCTCCATGGCGCCGCGCTGCACATCGTGCCTGATGTAGGGAATCGCATACAGGCCGGTCATGCAGCCGATGAATCCGATGAGGCCCACGAAGATGCAGGACAGCTGGTCGAGGCGGAACCACTCGCCCATGGCGGCGGCGGTCTCGCCCGAACCCACGACGCCCGCGATGGACACGAGCTCAGAACCAGAACCGCGACGACATCGATGCCGTACAGCGCCTCGTGAGGCCGGGATGAGGGCCTTCCTTCGAGGGAAGGATGGCGATGATGACGCCCGCGACGAGCGGCACGAGCATCAGGATGATCAAGTGGTTCACCAGTCATGGTCCTAACCTTTCAATTCGAGTCAGGTCGTCGGCGTTCACCGTGTGGGCGACGCCGTACGCAAGCAGTATGCCAGGACCGAGAGGATAATCACCGCGAAGAACGCGTCGGTGGCGACGCCGATCTCGACGAGCGCCGGCGCATTGGACGCAAGCAGAGCGAGCGTCGGTGCAGAAGCCGTTCTCCGCCAAGGCAGTAGCCGAAGATCTGCTTCACGACGTTACGTTGCGCGATGATGCGAGGTCAGACCGATGAAAGAAAGTGCGCAAAGCGAAATGGCCAGCGCGAGGCTTGACCTCGACGGCCGCCGGAAGGTCGATATTCTGGACCGCGATGAAGCAGATGGCGACCTCGACGGCGACCAGCACGATCGCCTTGGTTGCCGTGAGCTTCGGCTCGAGTTCGGACCCTGCATCGGCGATCTTCCGCGAGAGGAAGATGATGACGCTCGGCACCACGACGACCTTCGTGACGAAGGCCGTCACGGACCAAATCGTGCAGCTCGACCGACCCCGTCGTGACGGCGGGGCCAGAAGCAGCCGATGAGGACCAGGGACTGAACGATGTGAGCCGTATGCCGCCGCTGCGAGCGCCTTTTCCAGCACGATCACGAGCGACGGTGATGATGAGGAACGCGCCGAGGATGTTCACTATAGTAAATCCGTCCATGTTCCCCCTCTAACCAAGCCACGCCGCAGCGATGAGGCTGGAGCAGACGGTCGCGACCAACAGAACGACGAGAGGCGACCACCATGGCCCGGGCACGCAGGCTGGGCGGCGGCGACGGTCTCGGAAGGCTCGCCAGCACGGAGCCGATCCGCTTGAGGAACCAGGCGAAGCAGCCCACGGTCTCGAGCAGGGCGATGACCACGATGACCATCAACGCAGGATGCCCGCTGTTCGCAGCGGTGATGAAACCGCCGGCGAAGATGAGCGTCTTGCTGAAGAAGCCGTTCATGGGCGGGACGCCCGCGATGGCCAGCGCGGCGAACGCGAACGCGACGCCGAGCGGCGGCTGCTTCTTGAGCACGCCGCGCAGCTGCGGAAGCATGCAGGGTGCCCAGCGTGTGGCTGAACGCACCTGCCGTCAGGAAGAACAGGGTCTTCGCGAAGGCGTGGTTGAAGATGTGGGCGATGCCGCCCTCGAGGCGATGCCGCTGCCGAGACGCGTAGAAGCCGAACGCCAGGAAGATGTACGACAGCTGGCTGATGGTCGAGAGGCCAGAAGGCGCTTCATGTCGGTCTGAGGCGGGTACATGATGAAGCTGAAGATGCAGGTGATGATCGCACCGATGACGATGTTAACCCACGGCCTCGGGGATGGCGCCCGCGCTCATGAGCTCGCGGGCCCAGCACCGCCGACGCCGACCTTGACCATGGACGCGCCATGGAGATGAGCGGACACGGGCGTCAGCAGCCTCCATGGCGGAGGCAGCCACGTGATAGAGTGAGCAGCTGCGCCGAGACTTCGCGAGCGGCGAAAGATGACGCCGAGCAGGGATGAAGGTCTTCCACCCTTCGCCCAGCTGAGGCGATGTCGACGACCGAGAACGATCCGGTCTGCAGGAAGGCGCGCCGGTCGCCACGTACAGGCCCAGAAGGCGATATGGGTCGGGATGAGCGCCTTCATGGCGGACTTGCGCGCGGTCGGCGTGTCGTAGTAGCCGATCAGGGCCCAGAGCATGCACCGGTGATCTCGAAGAACATCAGCTGGCCGATCAGCGTCGAGGCTGAAGACCAGGGCCCGCCATGGCGCCGATGAACACGGTGAAGAACGCATAGAAGCGGCGGCGGGGCTTATCAGGGATGCTCGCGGTTGCCCTTCGTTCAGGTAGCCGACCGAGTAGATCGAGATAAAGCAGGGCCGATGCTCACGAACGCGGTCGCAAGCATGACGCTGACCTTGTCGATGGTGAGCCCATGAGTTTCGATGCCGCCGATGACGGCGAGCGTGACATGCGCGCTATCCGCGCCCGATGCGCCGAGACCGATCCACGTCATGATCGCGCACAGCGTGGAGATGCCGGCGGCCGCGATGCAGATGGCCTTCGCCGCAGGCCTCGGGCACACGACGATGGCAAGCGAGGCGACGAAGGGCGCACGAGTATGGAGGCGATTGCCAGCATGGCGAGATTACATACCGATTCTCAAGCACCTCGCCTTAGATTCCGAGGGCGCAGAAGACGAAAAGCCAGGACGGCGATGCCGACGACGGCCCAGGTCTGCTCATGAACTTGAAGCGGACACGTGCGACGAGGTTTTCCGACGAGGATCACGAGGAACGACGACCCATCTTGACCAGGTACACGACCAGGCCGAGAGCCATGACGCGGCACCGTCGTCTCGACAGCGCTGCCGGGACAACGGGAAAATCGCGAGAACCAACTGACCACGGATCTGCTTCATGGTCATGGCGACCTTGATCATGCCCAGAGACGGGCCGGAGTACTCGGAAGAGGTCCTTCCTGCAGCTCCTGCTCGGCTTCCGCCGTCGTGCGGAAGCTTGCCGGAGTTCGATGTCAGCAGGCGACGGCGAGACGCGACGCCCGCGACAGTCCGCCGACGGGAGATGCGACCTGCAGAGATCCGATCATCTCTCCCATGGTGCCCACATTGGTGGTGCCGAGGATCATGGCGGTGGCGAACAGCGCCAGCATCATGGAAAGGCTCCACCAGGATGCCCTGATGAGCTCGCGGATGCCGCCGATCGAGGGACGTAGTTGCCCGAACGGTCGACGCCGGCCAGGGCCGAGAGAAGCGCGGCAGGGGCGAGCAGGTAGATGATCAGGATGATGTCGCCCAGCACCGGGATCGGACGGGCGCGGGTCGCCATCAGCATACCATGGCGAGCACGAAGCGAACGCCGACGTATGGAACGGGCATGTAGCGCGATACGAACGTCGAGCTTTCGGTGCGGACGTCGTCACGCTCGAACAACTGATGATGTCGTAGTAGTCCTGGAAGATCGAAGGGCCCTTGCGCGTATGGATCTTCGCGCGCAGCCAACGACCGATACCAGAGGTCAAAGGCGCAAGGGCATCAGGAGCAACGCCTGGAGAATCGCAGCGACGATACTCATTATGCGGCACCTCCCATCAAAGCGACGGTCGCGATGAGCAGAGCCACCAGAGCGACGACGATGTAGACGATATGAGGCGGGAGTCGCCGGTATCGATGCGCTGCGAGGCTTCGCGATACGGTCGACGAATGCGGCGACGGGATCGACAGGGCGCTTGTCGCCCACCGTTTCGCAACCTTGGCTCCGCCGACGAGGCGATTCGAACGCTTTGACGAACTCGGGGACGTGCCCACGAGCGCCGCCGCGCGCGGCATACAGCGAGCCCGCAGACCCACTTGACCTCGGACGCGAGATGTGGTCGCGATGACCGGCATGTCACCTTCAGTTTATATCCGCAGGCCCAGGGTCGCGACGGACCGAAAACCGCCCTTCGCGAACATCGAGCGGATCCCCAAGGCCACGAACACGGCCGCGATCAGAAGAACGGCGACCAGCGGCGTGGAAATGACGCTGTCGGTGATGCCGTTGGTGACCGCAGCGCCGCTCGCGACCGCGACGGCGCTTCCGCCGAGAACGGATGCCGCGACGCCCTCGAGCACGGGCGCGCAGAGAGGTGCGCCCAGACCGAGGAAGATGCAGACGATGGATAGGATGACCATGGAAGCCGTCATGGGCGGGGAACTTCAGCTGCGCCCGTAGCGCCGCGTCAGGAACGGCCGACGCCCAGGAACGTGACGCCGTGAGTCCGACGAAAGCGGGTCACGGCAAAGCGCGCCGGTAACGGCGAGCGCCACGACCGCGAAGGCGGCGAGGCCTTGATCATGGTTCCGCCCATGAAGGCCGCGCTGAACATGGCCTGATAGGTGAACCATTCGGACACGAAGCCGTTCAGCGGCGGAATGGCCGAGATGGCCAGGCTGCCGATAAGGAAGCACATGGCCGTGACGGGCATGGCGTGGATAAGCCCGCCCATCTTCTCCATGTTGCGCGTGCCCGTGGCGCCTGACAGCGCAGGCGGCGCCCAGGAAGAGCAGGCCCTTGAACATCGCGTGGTTGAGCATGTGGTAGACGCCCGCCAGAAGCGCAGGGCCGGCAAGCGCGAGGCTGGTCCATCGCGACGCCGACGAAGGCAGAGCCGACGCCCAGAAGGATGATGCCGATGTTCTCGACGGGTGGTAGGCCAGAAGCTTCTTGATGTCATGCTCGCCCAGCGCGTAGACGACGCCGAGCACCGAGGGACGGCGCCGACGACGAGGACCAGCAGGCCCCACCACAGCATGCAATCGGTGCCGGACAGCAGGTCGAGCCCGACGCATGATGCCGAAGACGCCGATCTTGATCATGCCGCCGGACACGAGCGCGGACACGTTGGAAGGCGCCGCAGGGGATGCGCCTGGGGCAGCCAGGAATGGAAGAGCACCATCCGGCCTTGCGCCGAAGCCGAAGAACGCCAGCACGAACGCAGGGGCCGAGAACAGGGCCGAAATCGTGGACGCGATGGGCGGCCGAACTCGAGCTGCCGGTCTGGGACGCCACGATGAAATACAGAAATCATGATCATCAGGAAGCCTACATGCGCCATGACCAGGTACATGAAGCCGCCCTTGATGGACTGCTTCTTCTGCTCGACGACGACCAGGAAATACGAGGTCAACGACATGAGCTCGAAGAGACCAGGAACCAGAACGCGTTATCGGCGACCACAGCACGTTCATGGACGCGATGAAGAAGGTTCATGAACAGGCCCGTAGCCCCAGGCCGTTTTCCTTGTACTCGTCGAAGTAGGAAGGCCGTACAGGAACGCCGCGAACGCGAGGGACGTTGATGATCGCCAGCAGAAGGCCGGCGATCGGATTGAGACAACAGGGTGAAGTCGGCGAAGGAAAACGGCGTCGCGACGGACGGGCGACGCCCTGGCCGATAACGCCTGGAAGCCGGCGAGGACGGCGAGCAGCGCCGATCCCATGCCGAACAGGGCACGCGACGACCTTGGCCGCATGGGCGCTCCTGCCCAGGAACAGGGGCGAGGAAGCCGCCGATGACGGAGACCGCGATCGAGGCGAGCAGGATTGTCATACTCATCTTTGAGCCCCATCCTCGTGAAGTCATGCGCGTACTGGTCGCTCGCTTCCCGCGGCGACAGCGCGCTCAGGCCTAACGTGGACGTGACCCGCAACCTCGTCGACGTAGCTCAGGCGTTGGTCGCGCATGCCTTGACGCAATGAGGACCTTCGGGATCGAAAGGGACATAGGTCGCACTTGACAGCCCTGGTGGGTGATGCCTTCCTCCCATTGCAGCATCTCGCCGCGGGAAGGGGAAGGTGGGCGTGTCGTACTTCATGCGGCAACGCCCGCGAGAGAGGTCGCCCGAAGGATGGATCGCACCGAACGGGCAGACGACGGCGCACATCTTGCACCCGACGCACGTCTGCTCGTTGATGTGGATCGAACCGTTCTCGTTGGTGATTGCCCTGACGGGGCACACCTGCATGCAGGGAGCCCGTCGCAATGATGACGGGTGACCGCCGCCGACACATCCCTCGTCATGACCAGGAGCCGGGCGGGGGCCGCTTGCAGCCCGGCCTTCGGTGGCCTACGCTGCAAGCAGCCTGACACGTTCCACAGCCTATGCATCGATATGTATTTATAACGATGTAGCCATTCATGTCGTTCCTCTTTATGTCGTTACCGTCCCGGATCGGATCAGACCAGCGCTTCGGTAGGGGCGACATCCTGCGCGGAGGCCTCGCCCGCCAGCCAGTCCTTCATGTCCGTATAGAGCTTCTGCGCATAGCGCTCGGCCCAGACCTGGTCTTCGATCTGCTCGACCTGGCATGCGCTGTGCTTGTCCTCGGGTGTGCCGGACAGCGGGTCGGTCACGTGCATCGTGAGCTGGTTGCACTTGCCGATCCACCACTGGTAGGTCATGTAGACGGCACCCTTGTTGATGCGCTCGTTGAGGTTGGCGCGGGTGATGACCTGCCGCGGCGGGACTTCACGAACACGAGATCGTCCTGCGCGATGCCGCGGGCCTCGGCGTCTGCCGGGTTGATGTTGACGAAGCCGGGCTCGTCGGCGAAGCGAGAGGACCTTGCAGTTGCCGTCATGGAACGGCAGCTGCTAGTGGCCGACCTCGCGGACGGTGCAGAAGGACCAGCGGATACTCGTCGTCAGGCAGCTCGGTGGGAACCACGAAGTCGGCGGCGAGACGGGCGGGCCTTGCCGTCGGAGCGTTGAACTTTCCGCCCTTGAACAGGGTCGGGGTGCCCGGGCACTCCAGCGTCGGGATAGGCCACTGCGCGTGCCCCACGCCTTCCATCTTCTCGTAGGTCGCACCGTAGAACGACGGGCAGGTCTCGCCGGACTTCGTCCAGATCTCCTTGGTGTTCTCGTAGTGCATCGGATAGCCCATGCGCGTGGAAGCTCACTGAAGATCTGCCAATCGTGCTTGCACTCGCCCTTCGGAGGAACGGCGGCCGTGAAGCGCTGGAACGTACGGTCGGAGGCGCTGAAGACGCCGTCGTGCTCGCCCCAGGAGGTGCCGGGGAAGACGACGTCGGCGTATGCCGTGGTCTGCGTCATGAAGATGTCCTGGCTGATCCGAAGTCGCAGTTCTGCAAGGGTTTCCTTCATGTCAGCGGAATCGGGCTCGGTCTGCAGCGGGTCTTCGCCGAAGTTGTAGAACGCGTGGATCTTGCCCTCCTTCACGCCGTGGGGCAGATCGGTCAGCTTGAAGCCGGGCTCGAGGAGAGCTTCTCCTCGGGAACGCCCCCAGGACTTGGCGAACTTGGCGCGGATCGCAGGGTCGTCGACCTTCTGGTAGCCGCGGATGGAGCGTGGGACACATGCCCATGTCGCAGCTGCCCTGGACGTTGTTCTGGCCGCGGACGGGGCGGGCCGGCGCCATCGCGGCCCGATCTGATTGGCGATGCAGGCGACGGCGGCGATCTGATGGACGGTCTTGACGCCCTGGCGCTGCTGGGTGACGCCCATGCCCCAGCCGATGATGGAGTTCGAGGGAGGTGGCGTACATGCGGACGGCCTTGCGGAAGGTCTCGGGTCGATGCCCGTGATGTCCTGGACGGATTCCGGCGTGTCGCTTCTTGATGGTTTCCCACCATTCGTCGTATCCCACGGTATGGGCTTCGATGAAGTCGCGGTCTTCCAGGCCCTCGTTGATGATGACGTTCGCGAAGGCGTTCATGAAAGGCCAGGTTGCAGCCGTTCTTGATCGGCATGTAGATGATCGGCGATGCGGGCGGTCTCGATGAGGCGCGGGTCGGCGACGATGATCTTGGCGCCCTTTCTCGCTTCGCCCTTGACGATGCGGCGGGCGACGATGGGATGGGAGGCGCTGGGATTGTAGCCGAACAGGAAGACGCAGTCGGCGTTTTTCCATATTGGGGAATCAGACGCTCATGGCGCCGGGCCAACGGCATCGATCAGGCCGATGACCGAGGGCCATAGCGGGTGCGCGCGCAGTTGTCGATATTGTGGTGCCCACGCATGCAGGTGAACTTCTGCATCACGTAGTTGGCTTCGTTGCCAGGACCGCGCGAAGCGCCGTCGGCATGATGGAATCGGGGCCGTGCTCGGCGCGGTCTCCATAAGATGCTTGGCGGTGAAAATCGAGTGCTTCGTCCCAGCTCACGCGCTCGAGCTCGGCGCCCGCTTGCGGCGACGGATCATCGGGTGCAGGATGCGGGGCGTCAGGATCTTGGTGTCGTTGAGCAGTCGTATCCGCTCATGCCCTTGAGGCGCGCTCGCCTTCATTGGTGACGCCGTTAAGGCCTTCGGCGCCAACGACCGGCCGTTTTTCGACCGAGGTTGAGCTTGCAGCCGGCTCCGCAATATGGACATACAGCCATATGCTTTTTCCATAGTATTCCCCCTTTTAAACGAGCGCGTACGGTGGAGTCCATCATGGACTCGTACGACTCTGCGGCAACGCAGCGGCGTTTGAGGCCATATCCTTCAAATCGTCCTGATCGACGAGACGCAGGCCGTTGGTCGGGCATGCCCTCACACGCACCGCGACCTTCCGGGCTCGTCGGCGCACAGATCGCATTTGATGACCTTCGCGACCATCTTGTCACGAGAGTCAGATCGCCGAGCATGACCCGGCTCGAGACGCGAAACCACGTCGCATGCGCCGCTACGGGCATGCCGCCAGCGCACAGCTGCGGCAGCCGTATGCAGCGTTCCATGCTCACCGCAACGCGATCGCCATCGTGGTACAGCGCGCCCTGAGGACAGGCGTTGACGCAGGGCGCATCCGCCAGTGATGACAGGCGATGGGTGCAGACACCCGGATGGTTTTCGACCAGATTCAGTCGCGGGAACAGCGTCCCCCGTTACGTCGTGCTTCTCGATACAGGCCGCCGCCATGAGGTCTTGCAACCGATGCATATGGATCCGCAACAACACATTTGCTGTCATCTTTCCCACAATTTAGTCTTCGATGGCTTCTTCCACCTCTTGAAAGGGGCGTTTCGATTGCGCTTTCTTCCTTCACCTCCTTGATTTATTCATATTTGATATATCCCTAAAAGACCCTTCATATAGTGAAAAAGGACTTTTCAGCGAAAATGAACCAGTTTGTGAATATCTGCCATTACGGGTTTTTGTCAAAGCGACATTTGCAGACATTTTTCGAGTATTGACAATAGATTATTCTTAAAATGATATAATATATCACATTCGTGTTTTATTTTACAGAATACGCTGTATTTGAAGATATGCGTATGTATCATATTCGTGATACAATATTGAAAACATACCGTTTTACCTTGTTGTTTGCATTTTGGAAGAAATACACGTACAGCCATTTCGGAAAACCGATCGAAGGAGGATGCGCATGAGTCAGGGATTCGGTCGTCACGTCAGAGTCGATGCGGACCAAAGGAAGAGAGCCGATTTTCAAGAATCTGGGCTGCGAGCCTGTCGGAGGCGATCCGCATTTTTCTGGCCGAATCCATCAAGCAGCACGGCCTCCCTTCCGACCGACCTATAGCGCAGAGCAGGGGGCCATCGGAAGCGCAAGGCATCCTCAAGGCATACGGAAGCGACATCCATCGCGAGGCGGAACGCGAATCATGGATCAGGTCATTGGGGGCGAAACAGCTAGAGCTTTCAATCGATGAGAGCATCATCCTGCGCTACCTGCTGCCGACAATAAGCGCGGATACCACCGCGCGTGCGAGGCGCTAGCGACGGGCAGAAGCGTACACATATCCGAAATCTACGCGCGTGGCCATCATCCTGCGCGACGTCTACGGCGTTCCCCGTTCACAGATCCGGATCGCCTGGTCACCCTTATGAACGACATCGCCTGATCGAAGCGCCGCATCGTGGAATACGCGACGCGCCTGTTCAGGTCGAGCCTGCTCGACCACGTTGACTGCCTGCTGATCGCCCCGCAACGCGGTCGTCGAAGCAGAACGTCATGACCTACGACAAGCCCCTGCTCTCCCGGATGCTGGCGCTCTAGGAACACAGCCGAAACTTCGGGCGTGAAAGCCCTGCCGCGGAAAGCGACCGAAAGCGGCGCTGCATCCGCGCCGACAACGGAAACGGGTCTTGAAACGCCTTCGAGATCCGCGCCGAACGCCGCACTGAAAATCAGACAAAGGCGCCGTCCCTTTTGCAGAAGCGGGGCAGCGCCTTGTTCTCTCTAAAGCGACCGTCCGGAGGCGGGCCTACGCCTCGGGATAGAACCGGAGACCCCTGGTTCAGATTGATCATGATGTTCTTGGTCTGCGATGTACGCCTGGAGGATCGACTTGTGCGTCTCGCGTCCGATGCGGATTCGCCTATAGCCGCCGAACGGGCGCCCGCCGGAATCTGGTTGTGGTATTCACCACATGCGCCGGTCTCCACGTTGCGGGCCACGCGCAGCCTGCGGTCGATATTCTTGGTCCAGACGCCGCCGCCCAGTCCGTAATCGGGTCGTTCGCCATGGCGATGACCTCTTCCTCGAGTCTTGAACTACGACCACCGCGACCGGCCCGAAGATTTCCTCGCGGGCTCAGCGCGCCTCGTTGTTCGCATCCACGATGAGCGTCGGCGAAGAAGGTCCGTTCGCGCCTCCCCTTCCGTATAGGCCTCGCCGCCGCACGGGATCTGGGCGCCCTCTTCGCGGCGATGTCGATATAGGCCTTGACCTTCTTGGCCTGAGCCGCGTGACCTGGGCGCCGAGCTGCGTCTCGGGATCGAGGATCGCCGATCCTCACCTTATCGAGACTGCTCGACGCGCCTCGACGAACCGATCGTAGATGCCTCCTGCACGAACACGCGAGAACCGGCGCAGCGCTGGCCCTGGTTGAACAGGATGCGGTTGCAGGCCGTCGATCGCCTGCTGAAGGTCGCAGTCGTCGAAGAAGATGTTCGCGCTCTTGCCGCCGAGCTCGAGCGTGGCGGGAATCAGCTTCACGGCGGCGGCCTTCGCGACGGAGACCGACCTCGGTGGAGCCGGTGAAGGCGAGCTTGCAGGCACGCGGTGATCGAGCATGTACTGTCCGACTTCGAGCCGCGCCCGGTGATGACGTTGACGACGCCTGCGGGAAGCAGATCGCCGATGGCTCGATCGGCACGAGCAGCGAAAGAGGCGTGGACGACGGGACTTGATGACGACGCGGTCGCCGGCGCTGACGCAGGCGCGAGCTCAAGCGCTCATCAGGAACGGGAAGTTCCAGGGGCTACGATCTGCCCGACGACGCCGATGGGCTCGCGCGAGGATCGAGCTCCAGGAAGCCGCCGTCGAGCACAGGCCGATCCTTCTTCGGGCGGAGGACGCCCGCGAAATACCGGAAATGATCGGCGCTGAACGGGACGTCGATGGCGCTCGTCTCGCAATGGGCTTGCCGTTGTCGAGCGTTTCGATGCGAGCAAGGGCTCGGCGTTCTCGTCGATGACATCGGCGATCTTCAGCAGGATGTTCGCGCGTTCGATAAATCGACCGCCTTCCATGCGAAACGCAGCCCACGCGGCCGCAACCGCAGCATCGACGTCTTCCTGCAGTGGCATCGGCCGCGTGGCGAGCACCTCGCCGGTCGCAGGATTCTTCGTCTGGAACGTGCCTCCGTCGGATGCAGGCAGAACGCGCCGTTGATATACAATCCGTACGATTCTTTTGAGTTCCATGGTCATCGGTATTCCTTCCGTTGTTCGTGGGTGACGAATCGGGTGTATGGATAGAATGGTGCTATCAAAAGAACCAGATATTGAAAAAGAAATGGAACCAGTTGCATGATCACCTACGACCTGTCCGCACGCAGGGCGCACATCGCTCTGCGCGTTCCTCTACGAACGAATCGCGACGACATCATCGCCGGCACGCTGGCCGCAGGAAAAGCTCCCCTCAAGCGTGCGCTCGCGCAGAACCTGGGCGTCGGCGTGAATACCCTCGCGCATACGGCCCAGCTCGTTGCTGAAGCTCGTTCAAGCGCAAGAGAAGCGTACTTCGTGGCGAACGTGCGCGACATCGCTGATCAGCTCGCACCGACCCAAACGGCTTCCCATCGAAGAGGACGAACCCGGCTGCGTCATGGACTTCCGCGCCAATCGCCTGAACCTCGACAGTTTCCCCATCGATCTCTGGAATCGCTGCGTACGCAAGGCGATGCTGGACGGCGGGACGCCTCTATCGAACCGTTCCGTACGCGGGGCTGCTGAACTGCGCAATGCCATCGCGAATACCGCTGCATCGGAGCCGCGGCATGCATGTGAGTCCGCGATGCATCGTTATCGGGCCGGGAACGGAATACCTGCTCATGAGGGCTCTTCCGCTGTTCGGCGACAATGTGGGCTTCGGCATCGAAGCACCAGGTTCGAAAAGCTCATCCTCGGGCCTCCAGAAATTCCATGCGCGCGCCGTCATCGTGCCCCGAAACCTTCGACGACCTCTTCGACGCAGGCGACGACCTCGATATGGATCGTCTGCGCGGAACCGATGCGCAGCTCGCGCGTTTCGCCCGCGATCGCTTCCCACGGGACGCGTGATGCCCGCCTCGACGCGTTCGGACGTGCTGCGTTAGGCTTGCGAGGGAACCGGGCCGCTTCGTCGTCGAACGACTGCGACAGCGAGTTCCGCTATGCGGGACGGTTGACGCTCCCGCTTTTTCGCCGCGGGATGGGCGCGATCGCGTCATCTACCTCAACACGTTTTTCGAAGACGATGGTGCCTTCGCTGCGCATCGGCTACATGGTGCTTCCGCCGAACTGATGGATGCCTACCGCGACCAGCAGGGATTCTATTCGTGCACGGTATCGAGCTTCGAACAGTTCGCGCTGGCGGAATTCATCGATTCGGGCGCCTTCGAGCGGCATATGAACCGCATGCGCAACTACCGCAAGAAAGAAAGGAAGGCGCTGCTGAAGGCGCTTCGGGAAAAGCCCGCTCGCACGCAGGTCGACGATCGAGGAGTACGCGGCGGAACGCACTTCCTCCTCAGGGTGCGAACCGATCTCAAGCGAACGGACATCACGCAGAAGGGAGAGCGGCTCGGGCTGCGGATATCGCTCTTCACCGACTACAGCATCTGCGATATCGACATGCCGGGACAGGTCACGCTCGTCGTCAACTACGCCGCCATCGACCGGGCAGGATCGACGACGTCGTCGATCGGCTGTGCCAGGTGTTCGAGCTGTAGGAGCGCGCAGGGATCCGGCGTATCCCATAGGCATTTCTTCGTTTGTTGTTTTAACAACATACCTCTGAGGAGCTTCGGCCCATAGTGGCCCACGACGCACGAAAAGCATCCAGCCCGGCGCGGATGCAGGAAGAAAGGAAGAAAGAGGTATCCGCAGACGGCAGCGCCTATGCCAAAGACATGCTGGTCGGCGAAATCATTCGCCGCGATCGAAATATCGCCATCCTCGAAAGCGCCGGCATGGGCTGCGTGGGCTGCCCGGCATCGCCAGAGACGAATCGCTCGATGACGCCTGCATGGTGCGCGGCATGAACGCCGCCGGGTGCTGGACATGCTGAACGGGAGCAACGCATGAGCGCGACCTTGGGATCCCATCCATTACCGCATGTACGGGAAAGCCCGGGCGGTCGACGCGCTCGCGCGGCCTGTCGCCGCGTTTTCCGATGAGCGAGGCTGGACGGCTGGCGCCGAGGCGCACCTGAATCTGGCATCCTCGCCTTGAAGGCGACTTGACCGGCCATATCGACGTGACCGACATCGCATGGCAGCCTGGGCGCGCTCGTCGGCAATGCCGAGGCGGCGCTCGCCTGCGCGTGCGAACCCGTCCCCGACCATGTGGAAGAGATTTTGGAAATTCGTGAAGGAGCTAGGGGCGACAAGCGGACGCGGCCGATCTTGCCTGACGCATCCCTGCAGGATGCGTGGACGGCCGTCGATGCGCACTGGCTGGACGGCATGCCGTGCGATCGCTTCGTCACCCTGCACGGCAACTCTCCTGAAGCCGTTTCCTGGATCCATCGGTTGAACCCCATCCAGCCGCCTGCTACGAACAGGTCCGTCGCGCATGGATGGCGGATTTCTGAGCGCCGCACGCATCGCGCTCGAGGCATCGGAGATGGTTCCTACCGTATCGCCAAGGAGGCAGAGCCGTAGCTGCGAATCTTGATGAATTCGAAAACCTGCCCGACACCGCCGGCATGGACATCATCGACGCGATGCTGGCCGAACGCGACCGCATCCTGGAAGAGGCGGACGACTTCGAGCGCATGTGCCTCGCGCTCGCATGACGACCGATGCGTTCGACCTCGCCTCATATCTACGCAAAGTCAGGTTCATCCGCGCGTATGCGGACGCTTCGCACCATAAGAAAGAGGGACGTCCTGTATTCATATGGTGACCAACCTCGGCCGCATCGCAGAGACCTCATCCAGCACGGCATGCTGGTCGAACACGACGCAGGACGCATGGCCACCTCGAAGATCGAGCAGGCCGCCCAGGACTACGCCGCCGACCCCACCGACGAGCATAAACTCGAGCTTCTTTCGTGGTCGATGGAGTACGTGCATCTGATCAGGCGTCACGTTCAGAAGGAAAACGACGTGGTGTATCCGTTCGCCCGCAGGAGCCTTTCGGCCGAGGTGCTCGCCGATCTGTCTTCCAGGCGAACGCCTACGACCCTCAGAGGTGGCGGATGCGCGCGCAAAGGCGCAGAAGGTGAAAGTCCCGATCGGGATGCGCTGCGGAACGCACATGCTTCATACGTGAAAGCAGGTCCAAAGGCCTGCTTTCTACGTATACCCTCATCCTGAACCGACTCCGTTTCTTGGACACGAAAATGAGAGTCGGTTCACTCAGATGGGACGATTGCGCTTTCTGCCCCTCGAAGCGCTATGCCATACGGCGCTTCATTTCCGCTCCGGCCAAGGCGGCACCTGCGCTCAAGCTCGCAAGAACCACGAGGACGTACGGCAGCGTGCCATCGCCCGTGCGCGGTAGAGCTCGCCGCAGGCACATCCGACGTCTTGGATATCGCAGCAGAGTCGCCGGCAGGCGTCGATGAGGCCGAGGGCTTCTGGGGCGTCGTCTGCTCCGTCGGATTCGCCGGGTTCGTCGGATGCCCCGGATCGGCAGGCTTGGGATACACGTTGGTGAACACCGCACCGACGGCATCGCCCTGGGCGTCAGGTCGACAACCGCGGTCGCGCCGTCGACGGTCTTCGTCATGGACCGTTTCGCCTGAAGCTTGCCTTGGCCGTCATCCGTCACTTCGTATGTCAGCGCATATGAGGATCCGTCGTAGGTGCAGGCGGCGCCACCCTTCGTTTCGGTGATCGTGTACGTATAGGTTCCCGGCAGGGTGAATTCGATATCGCCGAATTCGGAGCTGCCCGCGCCTTCGACCGTAATCGTCTTCGTATCGCCGTCGCTGCCCGCAGGCATGGGGAACGACGCATCGGTGCGTTTCAGCACGAACGAGAAGGTGTCGGGGCTCGAGGGCTTCGGCCCTTCTATCTTCTTCTCCACCGCAGGATCATGCATGGTCGGCCGAGGGGCGTAGGTGTTGGTGATGGTTCCTTCCACCGTGATGCCGCTGCCCTGGATGGACTGCAGAATCCGTCGTGTAATGCGCGATGTCGCCCTCGGTCAGCGTGTGAGGCGACGACATTGCCCGCATTCCCCTTGTACTTGGGAAGACCCCGGTACGACACCTCATACGTGCCGTCGCCCTTGTCCTTGACCTGCGGCGCGAAGGCGCTCAGGTCGATGCCCTTGTCGGACGTAAGCGTGAGCGCGGCCGCGAAGGCATCGGGGGTCGGGCGCAGTTTGCCCGCATCGTTGCCGTCGTTCCAAACCTTGGTCAGGGCACGTCGGTTCCTGCGAAGGTCGCCGCATTGGTGGCAAGCGTCAATATGGAGTGATTGCCTTCGATATCGTAGTCGAGGACGGTATTGAACACGTCGCGCTTGCCATTGCAGGGCGGAACCTACCGTGTCGTTCACCGCGTAGGACACGGCGACGTAGCCGCCCTCATTGGCCTCAAGGGGCCTGTTGGATTCCAGAAGCAGCATATCGGCCTCGGACGGGTCGCCGACCTCGGTGTAATCGCCGGGCTGCGGAGCGTGGTTCACGTCATACGTTTTGCCGGCGTTCAGCTTGAGATACTTCACCGCATAGTTGGACGAGGCCGAAACCGAGGCAAGCTTGAGCGGCAATTCGGTCGAGCCCTCGGGCGTGAACGAATCCCCCAGGTTTGCGGCCTTGGACAGCAGCGGAACGAACAGCGATGTGGAAGAGGCCTCGACGCCGGCGTTGTTCCTCACGGCAATGCGGACCGTAGCGGTATCGCCCTTCTGAAGAACGGCGGTGGTGGCCGGCTTGTTCGCCGGGTCGTACGCGAAATCGGTCACGTCGCCGGTCTGCCCGTCCTTCACGGAGAACGTCGAGACGGCGGCGATTTCGGATGCCTGATCGACGGTGATGCCGCGGCCTTCGGACAGAGACACCATCGTCTCGCCGGAGTTCACCTTGTCGCCGAACAACGCCGTGTACTTATCGGTGTTCCAGTTGCTGCGATCCCACTTCTCGCCCTTGATGACCGCACCGATGTCCTTGAAGTCCTTCGTGGTGAATCCCACGAAGTCGTTGATATGGTACACGCCCTTCGCAGCGAGCTTGTTGGTGCTGACCGTCATGCTCAGCTTCATGCTCTTGATGGAAAAATCGGGCTGGTACTGGCGCGCGTTCCATCGCCGATGTCGATGGGGTATTTTCAGACCTTGACTCGGTGCCGTTCTTGTCGAACGACCCTACGAATTCAGGATCGCCAAGCGTGCCTTCCGTGACGTTCAGATCGCTGTAGGAAAATCCCTCGGGCATGATGACGTAGAGGACGGGCTCCTGCAGAGGATTCCAGTCCCAGTTGGCATCGTTGATGACGCCTTGGATCGTGAACGAGTCGCCGCCGTTGATCTGGGTCTTGCTGATGGAGCCCTGTCCGTTGAGCACCTCGGGCGCGCTCGACTTGCCGATGATGGCTTCCCATCCCCGGCGCATCTCCGGTCGTGTAGAAGCTTGACCGTGGTCTTCACGTCGGCATCGGTCCCCTGCTTCCAGGATCCGTACACGCCGTTGGAGATGTAGCTCCAGCCGTAGTACTCATCGGTCACATGCTTGTTGAGGGATTCAGGTGTCGAGGATGTCCTGCATGGGCTTGATGCCGTCGTAGCCGCCGGGAATGGGTCCCAGATCGACTTTGATGGACGTGATGGACGTATTGATATCGAGCCCCAGCGCCGTATTGGTGATAAGCGCCGAAACGTTTGGACTTCTTCAGGATGTTCCGGATCGGCGGTGCCGCTCGATGCCGTCGGATGCGGTCCATGAGATAGCGCTATAGGCCATACCCTCTTTATAGGGAATGGTGACGCCGCGGATGATGGCCGTGTTGCCTTCGTCGATGGTCATCTCGAGGGTCTTCGGCAAGGTAGAGACGCAAGCTCATTCTTGATGAGATAGGCGCGAAGCGCGTATTATTGCGTGTCGTACTTCTATAGCGCCCAGTTGGGCGCATAGTCGACGAGCGCATGGGTCGTGGTCTTCTCGGGAACCGCGCCGTCGATGACCGTGACCTTCATGGTCGCACTCTGCGTGCCGGACGTCCTGTCGGCATTCGGCACGTCGTTCCAGATGGTCTTTTTGAAGTTCTTCAGCGTGACGTCGAAAGACGAGCCGTTGGGACGCGTGCTGTCGGAAGCGACTTTCAGATGGGGCTTGAAGGTCAGGCCGCCTGAATACGAGCCGGGCTCGTCCCACTCGATGGTGGCGACTTTGTTGTCGCCGTCTTCCACAGTGCTCACGACCGTGCCGTTCGTCTTGTAGAGGGCCGTCTCCTCGAGACCCACGAGCTCGACGTCTTTCGGATAGATGAGCTGAACCGTGGTCTTGCTGCCGGCTTGATGAAGACGCGCCGCTGCCCGAGTTGGACGCCTCGATGGTGCCTGTCAGTGCCGCCTTTGGAATGACCTCGGTCGCCTGGTCCACCCAGAAGCCGTACTTCAGCTCGTCAGCGGGATTGATCGGATAGGGAATGCGCATCGACACCGGACGTTTCGTCCGTGCTCAAGCTCACCTTGATGGCATCGGAAATGACCTGGGACGCATCCTGGTTTTCGTACGCATCGTCGATGCGGAAGCGGATTTCGGACTTGGTGTCCACGCAACGAGGCCGCTCTGGTCGTATTTGAGATCGCCGTTCCGACTCTTTTTCAGAACCCTGCCTCGGGATACCCGTATGGAGAGGTTCCCGTGCCCGTCGGCGTCTTCAGGAGCTTGCTGAAGCTCGTGTTCGAAATATCGCCCTCGGTGAACGTTGCGCCGGGAAGGCCCGTGACATAGATGCCGTCGCCCGGGCGGACGTTGAGATACGTCGAGGGAGAACTGCAGGCGGACGGAACCTTGTAGCTCACATTGAGGGCGTAGGTGACACCGGCTTTTAAGCGCGAACTTCGCCCGCCATCAGGTCGGCGACCTGCGTATGCGATTCGGCTTCCTCTATCGTGACGGAGTCGAACGCGAGGCCGGCGGTATCGTCGGCGTAGGCGACGTGCATGCCGGCGCACATGACGGCGACGAGCACGGCGGGGCAGCAAAACGAGCGCCGCCATGGCTTTCTTCAATGAGCCCATATGATTCTCCTGCTGCATTTCGCACGGGTGCCGGACGACAAACGCGCGAGACCGATGGCACAGTTTCATGAATATGAAACCGTGTTGTTACCAATGCCGCACTATAGACGATTGGTCACGGGATGTCAGCATATTTTCATCGAACTGGACGTACGTGGTATATGGCGTACGAGAGACCGTGTTGCGCGAAGGTCTCTTTGAATTCCTCCTGAAAGAAGCCATTACGGCCGTATGCATCGAAAAAGACAGCATATCGTCCTTTCAGTCTATGCGAACTCGGTCCCTCGTCACTTGCTCCAGAATTTCTGCAGCAGCTCTTGGCGCGTGGCCACGCCCGCCTTCTTGAATATGTTGTGGGTATGCGACTTCACGGTCCCCAGCACCAAGTTCAAATCGCTCGCGATGTTCTGATTGTCCTTGCCGTCTATGATGCCCCGCAGCACATCGCGCTCTCGCGCCGTAAGGCCGTACTTTTCGCTGAACAGCGACATCGATAGGGCTACATAGCGTTCTTGATTGTCCGCCCGAGGCACGGGCGGCTCCACATGGCGCAGGTTCAACGCACCTGCAGCGTGACGGACCGCCACCGTTCCCAATGCTATGACCAGGATGTTCTCGGAGAAGTTACGTTCGGATATGTACAGGGGCAGCATGGAATCAAGCACCGCCCGCGAAGGACACCATGCAAGTATGACGCTACAGAACGGGCATCGCGATGCTGACCGCGCTTCTGTTCGGCGGCAAGGACTACGCGAAAATCTCCTCGCCGGTGCCGGCCGTCGGATACGCGCTCGGCTGCATGGGCGTACCGATTCTTGCCAACATCTAACAGGGCGACCGGCGGCTACAATAGCGTATAGCTGTTCTGCGCGGCCTGCGACGGGATTATCGCGCTGTGTCATCCTTGCGGCGCGCAATTCGAAGAAGCTGCCGCGGACGGAACGATGCGAGGAAGGATGCCCCCGCTACAACCGAACATCGGATAGGCTGAACGTCTTTAAAGATCCAGATTGCCCCGTCACACCCCAATACGACGCAATCAATCGAGAGTCCGATTAGCCGCCGTCACGGCAGCTAGCTAACGGTTTCTTTTACTTCACTCGACAATCGGTCGGCGACATCAAGCGCCTCATGCAGCTCTCCGGATGAGCGTAATGAAGCGCTCGAGGATTCCCCTACGCCCCAGGGACATCCGCCCTTCGCCCATTCGCTCGGAGTTGTGCGTCGAAGCGCGAAAGTGACGTATCTGGAACGCAATGGGGTCCCCGGCTCTTCTCCATAGCGCCGCATATACGAGTACGTGAAAGTCATCGCGCGGTACGAAGCGTGGTCTCGGTAATGGGATGCGATCTTCGCTTTCTGTGAGGAAGACAAACACGGCAGCATTGCTCTCGACGAACGAAAACACCTCCGATACGCCTCGCGCCATCCATACTCAGTCCCAAGCCCCCGCATAGTCCCACGAAGTAATCGAGGGACGAACCAGGTCGTTGCATCGTATTTGTCTGCAAAATGAGTGTAGAAAGGTTTGCCTTGATACGCACGCGCGCTCGTCAAATCTCTTTGACCGAAAGACTATCGAGCGGCTTTTTCATGGGCCAAGGCCAGCAACGCTTCGAAGATGTCGCGTTTGGTACGGTTCTCGCAGGCACCATCGTGAAAACCTCCAGGTAACTTCCCGCCCATACCCAAATCACCGACATCAGCCTGCATGTCGGGCGACATGCAGATATCGCAAAACGAAGACTATCCCTCAGGGCAACATGCCTTCAGACCTGAATCCCCGCTTTTTATTTTTAAATCACGAGAGGCCTTAGCGAGATCATCGGTCGCACCTGCTTGACATTATTCTCTCAATTGTCAAAGCCATCTGACGCTAGGGAGGATCTGTCAATTCCCCGCCGACGCCATCAGCAGTATCGTCTGCCTTGCAGAGGTTCATTCTACAATAACAAGCAGAATCAATGGGCGAACATATCGAGTTGACGCGTCGTAACTTTCTAAAGAGCGGTGCTTTGTTCGGGGCGTCCGTCATGGGCGCGGCCGCAATCGGAGGATGCGCACGAACGAAAAAGAGCGGGCGAGAGGCGAGGCATCGAGCGAGTTCGCTCCCAGCCAACGCCTCCGACGCATCGACCAAAATTCGACTACGATGCCTTGACGGGCAAAGCGACGCCGCCGGAGAAACGTACGAGTTCCAACGCTTCGGCACGCCATGCACGATTAACGGACTAGAAATCAAGAACCGGATCGTGAAATCCGCCTCCTCCGCGCCGAGGCCATTCGATGTTGAAAGAACGAATACACACCGCAGGCCATTGAGTTCTATCGCAACCTTGCAAAAGGGGGCGTGGCGCCTCATTATTCACGATACGATTGCGTTCAAGAGCCACACCCCTTCTTCGGCATCGTTCCTAAGCGAAGACGACATCCCCCTCCATACGCCATACATCGACGCGGTGCATGAAGAAGGGGTACCTATATTCTTGCAGCTCTTCTCGTCGGATAACGCCGATGACGAACTGCGATACCGGGTACCGGCCCACCCTGGTCTTCATCCTACGCGCGCAGAAGGGTGCCGACCAGGGTATGAACGGACTTTCGCCAACGCCCTGGACCACCGAGGAGGTTTGAAGAGCAGATCGAAGAATGGGCGAACGCCGCATACCGGGCCAAACTCGCAGGGTTCGACGGTATAGAAGTAAATGTGGGGTCGAACCATATCGGAGCTAATTTCATCTCTCGATATTGGAATCGCGAGCGTACCGATAAGTACGGTTCGCAAGATATCGAGACCTCGACCCGCTTCGCCACAGATATCCTGGACAAAGCCCGCAAGCTCTGCGGAGAGGACTACCCGATCGGAGTTCTCGCGAACGGGCATGAATGGGATGTCTTCCGCGTGAGCAACAATGAACGCTGCAATAGCATCGAATTGCAATGCGAGCTTGCGAAAGCTTTTCGTGCAACATGGCGCGGTTTCATTCACGTGCGCTCGGCCGGCATGGGGATCCCATATGCTCGACATCATGCCCGACGTCGCCTTCATGCACGGAGAGCCCGACACAGGATACGGCCATCCCGGAAATCGACAAGAACTGGCCGGACTTCATCCAAAGACTATCGAGGCTGGCGCGTTCATCAGCAGGCCGCAACCATCAGAGTCCGCCGTAGACGTTCCGGTCATCACAACGGGCATGATGGACGTCCGACTTATCCCCGATGTAATCGACAACGCAATCGGAGACGGAAAGATAGACTTCATCGGCATGACAAGACGTCTGTTCGCAGACCCCGATTACGCTAAAACAAAGCATTGGACGGCAAGCTGCAGGAAATTCGTCCTGCGCAAACTGCCTTTCCTGCTGGCATGATTACTGCCGCGTGAACGCAGGACTTGTCCGGGCGGGCGGAGAGGACATGCCCGAAGGCTATGCAATCGAAACCGCAGGCACACGGAAGCGTGTCTTGATTGCAGGAGGAGGTCCCGCAGGCCTCGAGGCCCGCGCACGTAGCGGCAGAGCGAGGACGTAAGTCTATATCTACGAGAAAGATTCCCAGTGGGGCGGACTGGCCTGCAATCGCCTATAAAGGAAAGAACGAGAGATTCAAGACCACATAGACTGGCTGGTACGTCAATGCGAGCAGAATGGCGTGACCATGGAGCTCGGAACCGAAGTAGGTCAAGGATGTTATAGCGAAGATCAATCCGACGTGCTCATCGATGCGACGGGCGGAAAAAGACCGTGCCCACCATTGACGGAATTAACGGCAACAATGTAGTAATTCTCTCTCCCGATGCGGCGCCTCAAGGAAGTAACATTGTTATCATCGGAGGACAAATCGAAGGAATCGAGGCGGCCATCTTCTTCTGCAAGATGGGTGGGAATGTGACCGTACTCGACGAGGGTCCCGATAGTGATTTGGGAAAAAGGCATTCCAGGCGAGCTCCTGCCGAAATATCTTTGCTGGTGCCAAACGCACGGCGTCAAAAACGCTCTCCAACGTCTCCCTCGAACAGATTAACTCCGATGGCGTTGATTTGATGTTCGATTACGGCCTGAAGCGAGACTATCCCGTGCGACAGCGTCTTCGTGGCACTTTACCCGCTCAGCCAATCCTGAAATCCTTCAGCGGTTCGGCGACAGCGTTTCCGAAGCCTACGCCATCGGAAACGCCGGTGGTACGGACTAATCCGGGAAGCCGTACGTGACGGCAACTGCTCGCGCGCGACATCTTTAGGGGCCCGTCCGCAGAATTGCAATCGAGGCATGAACGCGTCTTCCGCATCCCTCTCCTGCGAGGGGCGCTCATGCGGATACTTCGCCCACCAGACTCAGAACATCCGCACATGTTTTGCCACTCCGCAATGCTGAAAACGATGAGCTCGGTGATCGCACCACCGCAGCGATAGTTCACCGGGCTTCTATCGTTTGATTGCCAGTCAGAATGCCACTGCTCCAAAACCTTTGGGGCAAAATCCCTTCTGCAGAGGGATGGGCATTTCTGAACCGGAAGACACTAAAGCCTCCAGATAGTCCTGGTCAATGGTTATTTTTCTCTCCCCCAGAAAGCAGATATTCACTCAGGGAGGACTCTTTCTTCAGACGCAAGGCATCCTGTTACGACATCCTACGACGTGCAATGAGGGCTGCGAGCCAGCAGCGAGCACGGTAAGCAGAGCAGCCAGAGGAGCCGCCACACCGTCGCCTGTCTTCGGCAGAGAGCCGGACGATCCTGTCTTGCCCTTGGTCGTATCGGTTGTTCCGCCGCCGGGGGCGGGGGCCTTAGGCCTCCCGTCCTTGGTGTTGGTCACGGTGAAGCCGGCCTTGGCGTCGCCGGCCACCTCGGAGGAGAGCCCTCCACGGCGTCCTCGGCCACGGTGTAGGCGATCCGCCTGCCGCCCTCGAAGGCGGGAGGCCCGTCGAAGGAGCCCTTCCAGCCGTTGCCGGCGTTGAGCGGAGCGACTTGCCCGGTGTCCTCGCCGTCGGCGAGCAGGCGCACGGTGACCTCGGAGCCCTCGGGCCCGACCCATTTCTTCACGACGGGGACGTCGACGGTCGCGGGCGTATGCGTGTTCGTGACCGTGTAGCCCGCCGTCGCGTCGCCGGCCACGGCTGAGATATACCCGAGCGGAACTGGATCTTCCTCTACCGTATAGGCGATATCGTTGCCCGATGCATCCTTCTGGTCAAGACCCGTGAAGGAACCCTTCCACGAGCCGGCCGAATCGAGCGTCACTATCTTGCTGGTGGGCGCACCGTCAGCGAACAGCCCGATCTTGACCGAGGAAGGGCGGATCCCGTCTTGATCATGCCGTTGTCGTTCCATGTCTTCTCGACCGCAACGTCGACTGTGGACGGAGCGACCTTGTCGACGAACGTCTTCGTCACGCTTTTGGTCGTGAGAGGAAAGTCGGTGTCGATGACCGCTTGGTCGTCAGCCGCAAGATACCCCGATGGCGGAGTGGTCTCTTTAATGACGTAGCTATCGCGCAGAAAGGCCTGACAGGCTCGCCTCGCCGGAAGCGTTCGTGGTCACCTGGCCGACAACCATGCCGGTGCGGGTGCGGACGATATCGAACACCGCACCGGCAAGAGGAGCGCCCATATCGTCGGTCTTCTTGATATCGATCGTGTAGTTGTATCCTTCTCCGATGCCGCCAGCAGTCGGCAGAAGATAGTGACGCCTTGCTTTCCTTGCTTTACGCCGTTGTCGGTAAGAGTCCCTTTGTTCTCGAACTTCTCGCCAGGAAGAGGCGTGCAGGAGATCTTGGTCTGGAAATCGCACCAGCAACCCTTGGAAGCGGGGATATGACCCAATCCGAGCTTGAATGTCGTGCGGTGAAAATGAACTGAGGGAGATACTGGCTGGTGACGTTGGTCTGACCGACAGGTTTATAGCTCGTGCCTTGAATCTGCCAGGTTCCTTCGAACACTTCAAGCGTGCCAGGAATGATAGGCACGCCGGGAGTCAGGAGCGTGTCGTCGAGCACGGCATCCGTATATTCGCTTGTCGTCCTGATTGATCTTGATCTGCCAGACGCCCTTGGTGGTATCGAAGGCGTTCGCCCAGCCAGACTGATGATGATGGGCAAGGCCGTTTCAACATGCACCATGTAGTTGACGGAACCGGCCGGAACCGTCTCGCCGCTTACTACAGGATTCACCGGAAGAACGCCGGAGTGGGTGTGAACGTCATTGCCAATCTGAGCATTCACCGAGAAGTCGCCCGAGATGTCGGACTTGCCTTCCGCATAGCTCGTGTAGGTGAGGATGTACTTCGTGTTGGTGGGATCGGTCTTCCTCTGGCGATGATGTTGTCGCCGTCTTTGATCACGAAGTCGGTCGGAGCAGCGCCCTGAACCCGGCCGGCAGCTCTATAGTGGTGGCATCCCCCTCATGCACCGTGTGGTTGGGAAGAACGTAGCGAAGTGGATCTTGAACGCCTGCCAAGGACCGACGTTCACCGGCGTGGTGCCGGTGGAGGTAGTCACGTGGGCATTCGTGACGACATTCGGAAGCTCGACGCCAGGAGACCTCAGGGACGCGACTTGGGCGATATCCGAGATCATAGAATCGGCGGCATCCGCCTGGTCGGTGGCTTCGCCAGCCGCCTCGTCTTCGTCTGCAAGCTGCCCATCCTCATCGGCAGGCGCTTCAAGACCGGCATGTTCCTGATCGTCCGCATCGTTTTCCTCGGGAGTTCAGACCCTCCGCCGCCTTTGCAGACGTCATGTCGTCGCTATCCTGCGCGAAGGCCTGCAGAGCCCCCGCCGGCATGCAGATGCTGAACGCCAGCATCGCAGCCCATGAGATAGCATAGGTTCCTCTTCATGCGTTTTCCTCCTACCCTTGCAAGTCCTAGAATCCACCGAAGGCGCATTCGTACGGCGGTCAATCCGCCGTTGCCCTTCTTTACACGTCAAGTCACGCGATTTTGACCGTACAGTCTGCAGGATAATACACTAAAAAGCGCTGGAAAATGCCCGTAAATGCGGGTTTGTGTCGGATGAGGGAACGATTCGGGGCGATATGCAGCTCGAACCCTTCCCTACGCAACGAGCGATAGGCATCGTCGGCTAGAATGAGCATCGCCTTGAAAACGACTGCACCATGAGCGATCCTCAAACGCATCTCGATCCGAATCCAGAGGGAGACCATGATAGACCGGGGAAGCAACATACCCGTCCATACGGTGAAAACCGCCTTTGGATCTTCGCTGGGATACGGAATCGTATGCGGTCTGATGTTCCCCTGATGGTTTCCAGCACGTTCCTGCAGGAGATGAGCCTGGCCCACGGCGCGGGCCATTCATTCGGCGCTCTGTTCTTCGCCATGTATATCCTGACCATGATCCTGACGGCGCTCGACTGCCTCTTCCGTCGGAAGCAGATGCGCCAAGCGCGCATGCGGTCTGCCTTCGCGTGCGTATTCATCGGGAACGTCCTGCTGCTGCTCCATAATCTGGGATTCATCGATAACGGCTGGATCTACGCCATCGCATCGGCAAGCTGCATCGGATACGGCCTTGCCACGGCCGAGCTCGGCTGGCTCGCCCGCATAGCCATGCAGCAGGAAGATGCCGAAGGAAGCTTCTCCATCCTTAGCATCGTGCCGGCGGCCTTCCTGATAGGCGGTTTTGATGACGGCCTTCATCTTCTGGGCGGAATGGCCCTTCGAGCTGATCTTCGCCCTCGTCTCGACCGTCATAGCGGCTGCGCCCCTATAAAGGCCCAACCTCTAGAAAAGGAGGGCGACGCATCGGGATATCGAGCGCAGGGGCGACCGACTTCATGAAAAGCCGTCTCGTACCTAGGGGTGTTCTCCTTCACGTTCGGAGCGGTCAGCCAAGTGGCGAACGTCACGGACGGCACGTCGCCTTCGATCGAATTCCAAGCCGTTGCCGGCATCGTCATAGCTGCGCTGGCCATGGCCGTCGTCGGGCATATCCGCCGCCGCACCCCTTCCCTATCGAACCTGTACGGAATGCTGTTCCCGATCGTCGCGCTTTCACTGATCGCCTTGCCGTTCACGGCATCGGCCGCGCGTGCCGTCGCGGTGATCCTCGTGTTCATCGCCTTCTATCTGTCCGGAATGAATGCGCGCGTCATCATCGTGCGCCTGAGCCAGCGCGACAATGTATCGCTGTGGGTGTACCTCAGCGTGGCCTTGGGCATAAACGGCCTGCTCATCCTTGCGGGAGTGGCGTTCGGGGCCTTCGCGATCGACCGCGAAGATCCTGCCATCGGCCTTACCCTCATCTCGCTTATCTCGCTTTTCATTCTTGCGTTGAACCCCATCTTGTCATCCTTCCTGGAGAGAAGCGGAAAGGGCGATACCCCTTCGGTCACGCAGAGCGCTTCCCATGATTCCGGGCACACGCCTCGCCGATGGATCGAGGCCGTCGCGGGCGCGCAGAGCCCAAGGATGCTTCCTCATCGCCGCGTTCGCACGCGAGCATTCGCTGACGACACGGGAAAGCGAAGTGCTCATGCTCTTGCGGCAAGGACGGACGCGCACTTACATTGCCGCGGAGCTTGGTCTCGCCCAATACCGTCAAAGGGTGCATCCATTCCTCTATCAAAAATCCGAAGCGCGACAAAGCGGGACCTGCTCGATCGCATCGAGCAGTATTCGAGAAAACGCAGGGTCGTAGCATACTCCCTCAAAAAGGAGGATGGCCGTTCCTTTTCAGCCCCCACCGCGGCGCGCGCCGTAAACAACCCATTTTGGTGCTAGCGGGCGAATCCCTTTTCAAACACACTATGACCCCGGGTTAAGGGAATCCGGAAACCGTCAGCAGAGGAAAGGGAGGATGCTGCATGAAACGCAGCATGGGAAAAGAGGGTGCAAGGTCGCGCACCCGAAGGAACTCAAACGATCAAGGCGAGCCGAATCCGTGCGGCAAGAACACGTCGCACGTTCGGCCGACCTCGAAGAATCACGCGAGAAGATGACTCAGCAACGCGATCTTTCGCGGCGCACATTCCTGCTCGGCTTGGGCGCGACGGCGGCGGTCGCAAGCTACGGGCTCGCAGGCTGTGCGCCGAAATCGGAAAAGCGCCGCGCCGAGCGACGGCATGCAGGGGCGATGAGTCCTCGCCGACAGCGAAGGGCGACGCCCCGACACCGTTCAAGCGGTTGCCGAAACGCCTGCGAAGAACACCGAGACAAAATCCGCCGACCTCGTCGTCATCGGCAGCGGCATAGCAGGCATGAGCGCAGCCGTGGAAGCATCGCGCGCAGGGCGCGACGGTTATCGTCTGGAAAAGACCGCCATCACCGGCGGCGACTCGTCTATCTGCGGCGGCAACTACTGCTGCGCGAGTCCAAGACGGGACGAGCTCGGCTACCGATTACGGCACGCCCGAGGATATCGCCCAGTTCTTCTTCGCGCAATCCGACGAAGATGCCAATATGGATATCTGCCGGCTGGTTGCCGAAAAACGCGGCGCCGCCCTGGACTGGCGCTCGTCGATATGGGCTGCGAATTCGATAAAAAGCCCGGCGACAACGTATCGGACCGGTCCATGCTGTCGAGACCGGCGGCAAAGGGCATCGTCGATGTGCTCGTGTCCGAAGCGGAAGAACGGCGCCGAGCTCATGATGGAGACCCGGGCCATCAGGCTGAAGACGGATGCAGGACGCGTGACCGGCGTCATCGCACGTCAAGGCACCACTGAATACGACATCTCGGCGCGATCCGTGGTGATCGCCTCCGGCAGGTTCGATGGGCAGGACTGGTCGAAGGAGCTCTACGCTCCGGAGCCGTCGGCTGCACACCTTCTCCAGCCCCGGCAACACCGGAGATGGAATCAGAGCTCGCGAAGGAAGCCGACGCCCTCATCCTGTTGAGCGCGCTCTCGCAGAATCCATCTCGTCGGGAAGAAAGCCGCTCGCCCTGAATGACGAAGTCTCGAAGCTGCGCATGATCAATACGGGGATCTTCGTGACGGACCTGGCGTATCGATGCGCCAACGAGTCGATGACCAGCCAATTCGACTACTTCATCCCTTCGTCGAAAGCGGACGGAAAAGCAGTTCGCCATCATCTGCGACTCGAATCAGCCCGAAACGCGGCTCGAGCTTCTCAAGCAGGGCGTCGAGGAAGGGGCGTCGTCGACACAGCCAACACGATCGAGAGCTGGCGGTTGCGGCGACTTGCCGAGCTATCCCTCGCCAAGACCGTGGAGATCCACAATGCGCTCTGCGATGCTGGGAGGAGCACCGCATTCCATAAGAAAGCCGGAGGATTTGCAGCGCGTCGAACAGGCGCCGCTTCTTCGCCGTGCAGATCACGCCGAACACGAACGACTCCTTCGGCCAGCTTGCCATCAGCACGAAAGCCGAGGTTCTGAACGGGCAGCGCCAGCCTATCGCCCGGTCTCTATGCCGCGGGGACGATCGCGAATGCCGAGCTGTTTTACCTGCGCTATGCGGTAAGCGGGGCGTCGCTTTGCATAGGCACCGTCACGGGGCGCATCGCCGCGCAATCGGCGCTTGCGGATATGCAGGCCTGATGCGTGATCCGGCTGATTCCGACTAACCGAATAGAAAGCTCGCCTCGCCGGCATTCAGGGTGTGCATAACCTGGAATGCCAGTTTTCGCTGTTGAAGGTTCAGGGGGCAGGCGGGTCATACTGATAGCGACCTCACGGAGTCGCACGGCATGGAACGAAGAGACCCAGCCAGGCCGTACGCAAAACCTGAAGAGCAGGGCGACGATGCAATAGTCTCGCAAAGCGACCAAGCTGCAATCCCGACCGCAAGCGGGTCGGTCTCCTGAGAAAATGGTTTCGGCGTAGACAAAAACCCCGACCAGTTTTCGCAGGGCCAGGGCTTTTGTTTGACCACCACGCTGTCCGCAACGACGACGCAGAGCCCGTCGCACCTGCGAGCTATAGAGGTTCTCGGCCCGGCGGGCGCGTCCTGCCCGCACGGGGTACCAGCGCATGGAGGAGTAGCATGCCGCCCTCGCGCTCGGGAACGTCGAGGTTCAGGTAGTCGGCGGCGAGCGCGCGCCCGTCCTGGTGAAGGGTGAACGACGCCCCTGCAGAACGTGTGGCTGGATATGGGCAGAGCATCGCCTTGAGCTGATCCGCCGAGAACGTGAGCGCGCCAGCACGCAGTGCTCGGCGCTGCGCTGGGCTCGGGAAGTCGTAGAGCGAGTCGAGGTCTACGTCGAAGGAGTCCGCCACTTTGTCCACGGCGGCGCGCTTTGGCGTCGGGGTCAACGTCGGCGTAGATATCAGGTGACCACCATTTGACCACAAAGTGACCGCAAATGACCACCAGACCGAAGATGGAGACATGGAGTTAGAGATTTTCTGAAGAAGCGGGAGATTAGAAAAACCACTGGGTCAGACGCATATCGGCTATGCTGTGGATTGGCAAGATTTGAGGTGAAACGGCCTCTGACTCGCTCATAACCCGCGTCGCGTCGAAACGGCCTCGAAAAATGTGAAAAACCACTCGATTCCCCCACGGAAAACCCGTCCAGCAGAAGATGGCGACAGGTGGAGAAGCGCATAGGCGTCGCGGATGCCCATGGTCGCGATGCTCGCGAGGGGCCATGCCGGAGACCAGCGCGAGCGCAACCAGGCGCGCCACCATCACGCTCGCCGCGTTGCCGGGGTACGAGTACTTCAGCTCGGCCACGCCGTGCAGCTTGCTCGCATGCACGGTGGGAACGCCGACGAACGGTACGAACCATTCTGACGTCCTCTTTGTGCTCATCTCGGACATCGGCGTGGCCTGACCCCTGAAGTAGTCGGCAGATCCCGGTCGTCGGTGTCGCCAATCCACTGTGAGAGCGGACGGGAAGGGGCAGTGTCGGAGCCTCCAGACACCCGCGACAGCGGTAGCCGCCAGGGCAGCCAGCAACCCGTGGGCCGGGGTTGACAAGTGCCACAAATATGTGCATAGTTATGACTATGTATAGTAGAAAAGGAGTTATGACCATGCCCAGCAGAAACGTGTATGTCGCGGAAGACGACCTGAGCCTGTTCACCGAAGCCAGCGAGATCGCCGGCGGGCTGTCGGCGGCCGTCGCGGAGGCGCTCGCGACTACGTGAAGAAGCATCGGCAGGCGGGCGAGGGGCTACGAGGAGGCTCGAGCTCGCGCTGCGCACCGACGGCGTGGACCACCGGGTCGCCTTCATGGGGCGGCGCTCTAATCCACGTCAGGCGACCGGCCTCCGAGGGGACCCGCATCGACACTCGTCTACCAGACCGCCAGGGTCAGCTGGCCGTCGCCACCAAGACCCAGCGAGGCTGCCCGACTGGGCCGCAGGGCCAGAGGACCTCTGGTCCCACCCCTGAGACGTGGGACCGCGACTTCTGGATCGCGGGTGACAAGACGATGGTCGTGTACCCCGACGTCGAACACCTGCGCCAAAGCCGACGGCGCCCTGGCCGAACGCGTCGAGTCGGCTCTCGCCATTCCTCCCCTCGAAGTCCTGGACGTCTGATCCGTCAAGGCCGCGACGCCGAGGTGCAGCACGCGGCCGATGCTGTGGACGTCGTCGTAGGGGCCGATGCGCATGCACTGGACGCATAGCCCCTCGTCAATAGACAGGAACTCCACCCTGGAAAAGTCCATCCCCTTCTTCCGCGCCGCTTCTGAGACGGCCCAGTCGAAATCTTCCACCGACACGAAGCCGGGCAGGCGAATCGCGGAGATGAACCTGAAGTCCTCCTTGCGCGCGTAATCCACTCCCACCACGCCGTCCTGCCACCAGAAGCCCTCGAGTGGCGGTACGACGAAATCGAAGTAGCCGTCAATTCGGCGATCGCCCTTCCGCCGTCGAGGATCAGGAACCGATCGTGGAAGGCGATCGTGCGCTCTACCTCCAGCCGCGGGTACTGCGCGTTGAAGGCGTCCACATCCTGCTCGGTGAGTCGCGTGCTCGGGTGCGTCCAGATGGTGGCCGCGACGCCATGCGCTTCTTCGCCAGGATGTTGAGCGTGCCCGTGTCGACGTAGCCGTCGATGAGGACGATCTCGCGCTCGGCGCCTGACCAACAAGACGGCAGCCGCTGCGGCCCAGGTCTGCCCGTCGAAGACCTTCTGCTTCGGGGCTTCGTGGGCCTCCATGCGCTTTTCGAGTGCGTGCGCACCGTGTTGTCGGTCATGAATAAGCGCTCGGCGATGGTTTTCTTGCTACGGCCGCGAGCTATCAGCACAGCGATTTACGCTTCCTCTCGGTCAAGCCGTAGTCTGTCCGAAAGATGCGGGCGAGCGCTTCGCCAACCCTCGCCAGGTCCTTGGGCATATCACAGGCGGATCTGGTCCGCCTTCTCATCGCAGCTACCAGTGGAGGACATCGGCCAGGAAAACGTGAACAAGTTCGTCGTCCTCGACCTCGCGACGGCCGATAGGATGTTCCGGGAGATGCGCCACTGAAGGCTACCAGCGTCCAGGGCATGCACACCCTCAGCACCATCTCCTACTACCTGCGCCTCAACAAGCTCGACGCACCCGACGTCCTGGACGGCTACGCTCTGGTGCGCGAGCGCCTCGACGCGATCGAGGAGATCGCGAGGGAGATCTCGCCCAAAGTCGACGCAATCGCCCGAGCCCGCTTCCTGTTTAGGTAGGCGCGCCATCGCCGATAGTGAAGCCGATCTCAGGACACACCTCCTGCAGGGGTGTCTGCCGCTACCTCACGAAGAAGAACAGGGCGCTCGCAGCCGACTACATCAACCTCGACGTGCCCGAGCGCGCGGAGGCCGACCCTTCAACTGGGCGAGGTCGTGGACGAGACCCGACGCCGCACGGCAACGACCGAGCCTGGGGAGGCCACGCCGCACGCACCTACAAGCACTACATCCTCTCACCGGACCCCGGACGGCATCGGGCTCGACGCCCTGCGCGAGCTCGCCACTGCCTGGGCAGAGAGGCATTTTGCGGACTACGGGGTGGCTATCGTCTGCCGACGACAACGAGGCGCATCCCCACGCCCACATCGTGGTGAACAACCAACCTCGCCACGGGCAACAGGGCTGCGGACCCCGACCGAGGCGCTCAAGCACTCCGCCCAGGAGATGGCAGGGGAGCGGCGCCTTTGCGACCTCGACACGGAGATGCCTCAGCTCGGCAGCCATAGCGGTTGAGTTGGCGGTCAATAAAACCCTGGCCTGTTTACGCAGGTCAGGGTATGTGTTCTGGTCGCGGGGGCTGGATTTGAACCAACGACCTCCGGGTTATGAGCATGCGTCTTTCGTATTAGGACGTCTTTTTTCTTCCGTCTCTCGAACTGTTTTCCCAGTTAAAACACTATTTTCTATTGGCTCTCGTTTTCTCGTCTCGGACTTACTCTAACACTCCCCGATTTCCCCAATTACGAAAAATCCGTTTTCGATTCTCGTGGGGTTTGTGTAGCGTCTCGGAAATGCTCATCCCGGTGGGCATCGCGACGAGCACTGCCTATCGGCGTAGTCGCCCTACCTACACTCGCTGCGCTGGAAGTTCCCATCGCCCTCGTGGCGGACGAACTCGAAGTTGCAGCAGTCGTCCGTAGCACAGCGTCTTGGTGCGGCGGAGTCGGTGTAGGGCAGGCTGCCGTAGTTGATGCGATCGGCATATTGCGGCACATGGTGCGAGCTTCAACAGCCTGCGCCGCCCCAGAATCTTCTCGTAGATGCACTCGTTGGTCTCGAAGCGGAAGCGGTCCTTCGGGTCGTCGCCGTGCCAGGTGTAGCGCCAGCCCACGCCGGATTTGTGCTTGAACCCGAAGGGCACGACCCTCTTCATGAGCGGCAGGAAGAAGCGCATCCGCGCCAGCTTCTGTATGCCCGAGGGGTCGAGGAACGCCCACATCTCCTCGGAGACCGCGCGATGGGCCTCCTCCTCGCTCGCGCCATGGCGCAGCAGCACCTCGTAGAGCGCGATCGAGGTGATGATCTGCGCCATGTGCTCGTAGTTGCGCTTGTCGCAGTATTCCCTCTCCTCCTCGATCAGCTCGCGCATGCGAGCGTAGACGTCGGCCTGCATGCCCGCATCGAGAGTTGGAAAGAAGTTCTGATAGCGGCTGACCTTTACCATCTGCTCGGGTATGTACTTCTTCACGGTTACGCTCTTCTTTCTGGGTATCTGTCGTTCACGAGGATGTCGTAGAGGTAATGGTTGTCTAGATCATGTCGTCCCTGACCAGCTGGAAGTTTGCCTCTTGCGGTAGAGGACCTTGAGATCAGGAAGTTCATGAGTTGGCCCGATGACCGCGCCTGCATGCCGAAGCCTCCGTATGGGAGAAATGCAGGCCCATCTCCGTCCGGTTTCGAAGGTGATGATGGCCGTCTTCTTGTCGGATTAAAGGAGACCTTCAGGTGGTCGGTGTCCCGCCTCGTGTTCGATGATCTTCCCAGTCACGTCGTGGTCCAGCCCCATGACAACCTCGTGAAGCGCAGGCGGCCGCCAACCTCGAGGCTGTTATCGTAGAGATTGCACTCGTAGTGTAGCAGGGCTCCATTTGACGAACTCCTCCTCGAAATTGTCCGCCCATGCGAGGAACTTCTCGAAGGGCACAGGGATGTCGATTTGCTCGACCAAGGTGACCACGACATGCCCTACTTTCCGCTTCCGAGGCGAAGGCGCAGGATGATCGTCTTCTTGCCGCTATCGGCGTTCTTCATGGACACGCGGCTGACCAGACTCGCGCGCTTGCCGAGCAGCTTGCGGATCTCGGCGAAAAAGAGCCGCTCCTCGAGCAGCTCCGCACCTGCCCTCTCGGCAAACGCGGCGCTGTCGTCCATGCCGAAGGCCATGACGGCATCTTTGTTCCCGGTACGCCTGATGAACCAGTTGGTGAACGCGAGGCCCTTCGTGCTGGTCGCGTCGAACACGAGCTGTTGGCCGGGGAAGACCTGTGCCAAAGAGCGTATGAACGCGAGGATCTCTGCCTCCTCGAAGTATTGGAACACGCCGGAGACCAAGATGATCGTCGGCAGCGAGGCGTCTTCGACGGCATCAATCCACTGTAGCGCGAACATGTCGCCCCCGACGAGTCTCTCTCCCGGATTCTCGCCGAACACCGCCCTGCGCGTTTCGATGACTTCGGGTAGGTCCACCTCGTAGAACGTCACCTTGCCGGCGCCGAGGCGCTCCGTCAGGCGGAAGGCGGCGCTGTCTAGCCCGGCGCCTAAGTGAGACGACGTTGCACGGCGCGTTGGCTCTATGAACGAGGCGACCATCTCATCCATGTTGTAGTGGCGCGCGACCGATGCGAGGTCGGTGTACTCGAAGGAGCCCCTCGCCGCGCCGTCGGGCAGGTACGGCTCCAGCTCGAGCGCCTTCCTGTCGTAGAACAGGTCGGGAACTTCTTCGATATGTTGATGCGGGCCACCAGCGGCACAAAAGTGGTGTTGGCCACGCCTTCGAATTCTTTCATGACGAGCTGCCTCCCCGTGCCGATACGCGGTATGCCTCACCAGTGGAACACGGCCAACCGGTTGTTCACGCTCCTGCCGACAGTGGCGGCGAAGAGTTTCCCGCGTATCGTATGCTTGCGCATCTCCTCGTTGTAGCTGCGCTCGCTCCAGAAGCTCCAAGCGGTTTCGAGATCGACGAACTCGGCGCCTGACTTCGCCCCAACCGAACGTGGCGTTGGTGTGCTGATGGCATCGTGCTTGTCGGAGTGCTTCGCCAAGAAGGGCGAGTTCATCTCGGCAAGCAGGTAACCATGGGGAAGCTGTCGCAAAGCATGTGCAGACACGTTTCAGTCTGCCCTCTGGTGAAATACTCGAGAACGCCCTCCATCACGATGATGTTCCCCATCGTCGCGTTTCGAAAGCGCATCGGTCCATGCGCCGTCGAGCGCATCGCCTTCAGCATCGTGCAGCGTTCGCGATCCGAAAACACCTTGCGGCGCACGGCCATCTGATCGGGAAGGTCCACGTCGAACCAGCTGATCCTGCCGTTGTCGACCTGCGAGAACTTATCGTCGAAGCCGCAGCCCAGATTAACGCAGAGTGCTTCGGGTGCTCGCCGATGAGCACACGCAGCGCGTCCGCGAACATGATGGTGCGCGCCACGACTCCCTCGTGTGAGAGGAACGGGTCGTGCCTTTGTCACGTCCACGCCAAGCGTGTCGATGATCTGCTGGCAACGTCGTCGCGGATGCGCGCGTGCGGTCTCGCGGTCTCGCTCGCCCGAATAGCCAGCGTGACGAGAGCCGTCTCCTGGACATCGCCGAATTGGAGCTCCATGCGCCATCCTTTCCCCGCTGCTTAGAGACAAGCGTATGATACTAGATAAGTTAGGATTACTAACTCTCTTGCTGAGATTGGCTAGCAAGAGATCAGCTCGAATATGGCGCCTCGTCCAGGGGCGGCTGCTGACGACAGTTCCCCGGTCCATGCGGATCACATGCTCCGCGCATAGTGCGATCAGCTCGACGTCGTGGGTGATGACGAGAACAGTTTTCGCCCAGGTCGCGCAGCATTTTGCAACACCTCGGCAGTTTGGCGCATGTGGCGATAGTCGAGTCCGCTGGTGGGCTCGTCGAAGATCAGGTTTCCTTGTCGGCGGCAATCGCGCTGGCAATCGCGACGCGTTGCTTCTGCCCGCCGGACAGTGACATCGGGTGCTTGTCCGCGAATCCTTCCATGTCGAGAAGCCGAGTGCATCTTGCCTTCGCCTCCTGCAGCTCTGCGGGCTCGCTTGCCGGAACGCTGATCTTGACCTCCTCGAGGACGCTGTCGGTGAAAAAGCTGGTGGTTCACGTCCTGCATGACCATGAAGCAACGGGGCAGCATAGTTTTGACGGGAGCCTCTTGATCGCCCAGCGTCACCGTGCCCTTTGCTCGCTTTGATTCCAGCCGCACAGCGTCCGGGCCATCGTGCTCTTAGCCTGCGCCGTTTCTGCCGACGATGGCGGTGACGCAGTTTCGGGAAACGCCACGAATGGGATGTCAACGCCGCACCCTCGAATAATGGAAACGAACGTCGGTCAGCGTGATTTCGCCATCCCGCGCAGCTCGGGGCTGGAAGGAAAATGGAGCGCACGTCCGTCGTCCGGAGGTCCATTCCGCGCACCCTCGGTGGTCAGCGCGGCGAATGCTCTGCGTCGAGCGTGCGGACGATTGCGCCATCCTGGAACACCAGCACGCGGTCGGCCAACTCCCGCAGGTAGAAGAGCCGGTGCTCGGCGATGACGATGGTCTTGCCCTGCCGCTTCCATAGCTCGAGCGTGCGGCGCAGCGCCTCGATGCCCTCCAAATCCAAATTGGACGAAGGCTCGTCGAGAACCACCACCTCGGTGTCCGCCACGGCCACGCTCCCGCAGGCGATCTTCTGCTTTTCGCCTCCCGAAAGCGCGAACATGCTGCGACCGAGCAGCTGTCCGAGTTCAGGCGCTCGGACGTCTCGGCAATCTGGCGGCGGATGACGTCCGAATCGCGTCCCTGGTTTTCGGCGGCGAAGCGAGCTCGGAGGTGGTGTCCACGTTGAAGAATTGGCTGCGGGGGTTCTGAAAGACGCTGCCCACGCTACGCGCCGTCTCGTAGATGGATTGCGCGGCCGCGGGCTTCCCGCCGAGCAGCACGTCACCGGAGAGTTCTCCCTCGAAATAGTGAGGAATCAACCCGTTGACCAGGCGGCATACGGTAGTCTTGCCGCAGCCTGAGTTACCGGTGAGCACGATGAACTCGCCCGGGCGAACGGCCAGCGAGCAGTTGACGAGCGCCGTACGGAGAAGCGGCGTGCCGTTTTCGTCGGTCACGCGATAGGCGAACGAGACGTCGCGCAGCTCGAGGGAGGGGACCACAGAAGCGGGTGCCCCAGGTTGGACGGCGGTCGTCATGTCAGCGTTCGTACGGTTCGTTTCAACGGCATTCATCGCATTCCACCCACGTCAGTACACAACGAAAAGAACCAATACTGCGGCGCACAACACGAGCAGAATGCAATCCCGCACGCGGAAGCCCACCTCGCAGATGTGCGTGCGCCTCACGTCGGCGCCTAATCCCTTGGTAAGCGCCGCCTTCGAAAGCTCATCGGCGATGCGGACGGCGCTCATCATGACCGGAACCAGCTCGTACTCGATGCGTGTCGCGAGCCCTGACTTCAGCCCGGCGACCTGCCGCATCCGCATGGCCTCGGTGATGGAGGCGTTTTCCTCGGCAATCGTCAGGAAGAGCGGAACATCACCGACAGGGGATCGTGATCGCACTCGCGCACGTGCATGCGCTCCATGGCGGCGATGAACTCCGCCACGGTGGTGCTCTGCATGACGCAGTAACATCACGATGGGCGCGAAGAATCGCGAGATCAGTCCGCCCAAGATCGCGACTGACCATGTTGACGATGCCGCTGGTCGGTTGAAAGGCCGCGCCCTCCGCGAGGAACGCGAAGATGTAGAGCGCGGCGTAAACCGCGGCGAAGCGCCAGCGCTTGAGCACCAAAAGCCCGACGAATGGCAGCGCGCAACAGACTAGGCGCAGCCAGAAGTCGATGCCGGTGATGCTTCCGCCGATCATCACGGCGCTTACGGTGAGAATGGCGAGCAGCCCGACCCGGGGATCGAGGGGCGAGCGTTCGCCGGAAACGCGAAACGTTTTGACTTCAGCCTGCATATCAGGCCATGCCCGCTTTCCTGAAGTGCTTCTTCAGCACGGCGGAGCCCAGCAGGCCGCCGATGATGCCTCCCACGAAGCACAGCACCAGCAGAACCCAGAACAGCCAGTCGGGCGTGATGCTGGCAAGGGTGTCCACGTAGGTCTGGCCGTAGCCGCTCGCGAGGCCCGCGAGGTAGTTATCGCGATAGCCGAAGAACAGGGGCAGCGCCATGCCGAGCATCCAAATCGAAAAAGCGCCTGAGGTCAGGGATACGGGATTTCACGCTCTTGTACTGGCCGGATTTCAGGACCAGGTCGGCGCACAGTCCGGCGGCGATGGCGATGAGGAGCACCGGCCAGGGGCGGCCCATAACCAGCTCCAGCAGGCCCAGGATGAGGGCCATGATCGTGACCATGCCGAACTTTTTCACCTTGGTGAGGAAGAGCATGAACGGGATGCCCGCAAACAATACTGCGAGATGATGGGCAGGAGCACCAGCAGGATGGGGATGTAGCCCACGAAGCTGCAGACGAAGAACACCACGAAATACAGTGCGGTGAACACGCCGATATTGATCAGGTCCTTGACATTGACCTTGCTGCTTTCTTCCATAGTTTTCCTTTCGCTTAGTTATCCATAAAGCTTCTCATGGAAGCCTTTTTCCGAACCATGTCGGCGTAGATGCCACCCTGCTCCATAAGCGTCTCGTGATTGCCGCGCTCGGCGATGCGCCCGTCGCTCCCCACGAGGATCTGGTCGGCGCCGGCAATCGTGTGCAGCGGTGGGCGATGACCAGCACGGTCTTGTCCTTTCACGAGCTCCGAAATGGCGGCCTGATGTGGCTCTCGTTGTCCGCGTCCACGCTGGCGGTCGCTTCGTCAAGGATGACGATGGGAGCGTCCTTCAGGATGCAGCGCGCGATGGAGATGCGCTGCTGCTCGCCGCCGGAAAGCGACGCGCCGCCTTCGCCGATCACCGTGTCGAAGCCGTCCGGCAGCGCCATGATGAAGTCGTAGCAGCGCGCCTGCGCGCAGCCTCGCACACTTCCTCCTGCGTGGCGTCCATGCGGCCCATGGCGATGTTGTTGTACACCGTGTCCTGGAACAGGTAGACCCGCTGGAACACCATGCTGACGCTGCTCATGACCTGGGCAAGCGGCACCGTGCGCACGTCTTTGCCGCGCAGCGCTCACGTTGCCTTCCCCGCACGTCCCAGAACGCGCGAGCAGGCTGGCCACAGTCGACTTCCCGCCACCCGACGGTCCGACGAGCGCCGTCATGGTGTTGCGGTTCGCGGCGAAGCTGATGTCGTGCAGAACGTCTTCGGCGCCGTAGGCGAAGCTCACGTTCTCGAACTCGATTTCGGGCCTCGCCTTTCAGCGGGGATCGTTTCGATTCCGTTGTCGGGGAGTTCGGCTCAGCGAACAGGGCGTCGATGCGGTCGAGGCAGGCGTCCATCACGGTGAGCCGCGCCACCTGGCCGTAGAAGGCTTTGAGCGGCCCGAACAGCTCGAATACGAACAGCAGCATGCCGATGAAAAAAACGCGAGCGACAACGACCCGCTCTCGTACAGCAGCCACATAGCGCCGAGCATTGCGGCGCTGCCCAAGTCGCAGGCCAGGTTGAGCGCCTTCGCCCAGGGCGTGTAGTCGAATTCGAAGCTCAGGTTCTTGTCGCACGATGCCTGGAAGCCGTCGGTCAGCCCTGGATTTCTGCCCAGCATGTTGTGATGTCTTGATGATCCCATGCCCTCGGTGAAGTCGATGACGGCCTCGGTGAGCTGCTGGCTTGCCTCCTGGCGCTCGTTGGAGTGCATGAGCGTGTTCTTTTTCATGGCCTCGCCGATGGCGAACACGATGCCGGTGATGAGCAGGCCCAACAGGCCCAGCCGCCAGTCGAGGACGAACAGGAACAAGAGGAAGATGACGGCCGAGAAGAGGTAGCTCATCAAATCGGCCAGTACCATCATGAGGTTTTCCTCGATGAAGTTCATGTCCGTCGAGAGCACCGAGCTGATGCGGCCGATGCTGCCTTCCGTGAAGAAGCCCATGGGCATCTTGCGCAGGCGTTCGCCCAGCTTGATACGCATATTCGCGAAGATCTCGAAGCCGGCGGCGGATTGGAGCCGGTCGGCGATGTTCTGGAACACGCACTGCAGAGCGATGCAGGCTACGAGCGCGATGCCCGCCCAGAGACAGCTCATGCCCGTAATGGTGCCGTCGAGAAAGCCCATGATCAGAAAGAACATGATCGATGATGGGCGCCTGCCCAGAAGCGCCTTCAGGGAACGAGCATCGGCGGCCCCTGTAGATCCTCCCGCGGTAGTCCTGGGCAACCGCGAGGATCTCCGCTGATGAATCCGATCATGCCCTCACCTCCCATGCGGCGCTCTCTTGCGCGGTCGCCCACAGGCGCCGGTATTCATCCGAGGAGCCCAGCAGCTCGTCGTGTGTGCCTTCCGCTTCCAAAGCGCCGCTCTTCAGCACGACGATCTTGTCTGCCCCGGTTATGGTGTGCAGCCGATGGGCGATGACCAGCACCGTCTTGCGCCCTTGATGACTTCGGAGATGGCGGCGTTCATCTTCTCTCGCTCTCAGGGGTCGATGAATGCGGTCGCCTCGTCCAGCACGATGACCGGCGCGTCTTTCAACAGGGCGCGCGCGAGCGAAATGCGCTGACGCTCGCCTCCGGAGAGCATCTTTCCGCCGTCGCCTGCGGGCGTGTCGATCCCCTGGGGGAAGCGCGCGAGGAACTCGTCGCACTGCGCGCGCTGCGCGGCTTCGAGCACCTCTTCGCGCGTGGCGTCAGGGCCGTCCGATGAGGATGTTCTCGTAGAGGCTGGTGTTGAACAGGAACCGTTCCTGCGATACGTAGGAGATCTGGTCGTTGAGCGCCTCGATGCGCATGTCGGTCAGGTCCTGCCCGCCCAGCGTGATTTGCCCGCTGTCCAGGTCGTAGAAATGCACGAGCAGCTTGGCCAGCGTGGATTTCCCGGAGCCGCTCTCGCCGACGAGAGCGGTCATAGGCGCCTCCTCAGCTCCAGGCTGATGCCGTGGATGACCTCGGCGTCTTTGTAGGTGAAGCGTACGTCTCGAAGCGGATGTCGCAGCTCAAGCCCTCGAAGTTGCGCTCGGACTGCTTGAGCGCCGGGTGCTCGATGAGCCGCTCCAGCTCGTCGATCTTGTAGTTGAGCTGCGGGAACTTGCCCGTGAAGCCTGCGGCTTTCAACAGGGAGAACCCACGGCGAACGAGCATGCACACCACCAGGACGAGTTGGCCAGCGTGCTCCAGCCCTGCAAGACGAACCAGGCGCCGATGGGGATCGTGAACAGCGCCACGCAGGGATGATGCTCGAATAGAGCGCCATCCAGGGCCAGCACACCTTGTACCACGCCAGCGTGAAGTCGCGGTAGCTCGTGATGTCGGTCGCGAAACGCTCGTAGCTCTCGCCGCCGCGGTTGAAGATCTTCACGACCTCCATGCCGTTGATGGATTCGATGATGGTGTTGTTCATCTTCGTGGCCGCGCCGTAGTAGGCGTCCATGCGGTTTCATGCCGACTTTGAACATCATGCCCAGTGGCCAGCATGCCGAGCGGCAGGGGCGCGATGCTCAGAAGTGCCAGCTTCCAGTCCACGAAGAACATCGCGATGACCACGACAACGGGGATGATCAGGTTGGCGATTCCCTCGGGAATGGCGTGCGCGAGCAGGATCTCGATGGTCTCGATGTCATCGGTGAACACCTTCTTGATGCGTCCGTTGCCCAGTTCGCGGATGGTGCCGAGCGGCTGCACTCGAGCTTCCGCTGCAGGGTGGTGCGGATGTTCTTCAGCGTGTTATAGGCGCAGACGTGGGAATACTCGAGGCCTTTCACGTAGAGCACCGCATTGCCCGCCAGACATACCGCCGTGAGGGCCACGAGCAGCAGCACGTACCCCATCTCCAGCGATTCCCCTGCTATGAGCGGCGCGAGGATTTGGTACAGGAAGAAGTACGGGACGACGCTCAGCACGACGGCGATGCAGACACACGCCACCGCCTTTGTACGTGTCAGCCCATGTAGTCTTCCATGTACAGCCGAACTTTTTGGAACATCGAATCACCTCACTTTAGTTAGTTAAGTCTAACTTGATGGTCAAAAAAAGCAGCGTGCCGTTAAGTTCCCGGATTGACGAATCCGAGGGCACGGTGCCAATCGATGAATTGTGTGGTCAGCTGGCAGTGGAGCCGGATTTCGTCGTGAAGTCGTGATGAACGGCTCGAACATCGTTGCCCAAAACGCCGTGGTCAGCACGTGGAGCTCGCGCGGCGTGATGTCGGTGCGGGCAAGGCCGCGGTCGGCAGCGGCGCGGTAGCACTTGAAGGTTTCCGTGCAGACCTTCTCGACGAGTTCGTGCTGGAAGTTCTGGTATTGCGTGCCCTCCGAGCACTTGACGAGCAGTGTGAAGGCATCCTTGCGGGCGACCATGAACTCGAACCACCAGTCCATGTAGCCCTCGGTCAGGGTCCACATGTCGTACAGCCGTTGATCCGAGAGAGCCGAATAGTCCACGCTTTTTGCTGGCCACGACTTTGTCGATGTCGTCCAGAGTGTCCCGCACGAGTGCCTGGAACAGCTCTTCCTTGCCGCCGTAGCGCTTGTACAGTGCACCCGTTGTCACGCCGGCATTCGCACAAATCGCCCGCAGGGAAGCGTTGAGGAAGCCCCTCTCCAGGAATTCCCTCTTCGCGCTCTCCCTAATCAGCGGACCGGTTGTCTCGTCAAAGGCGGCCACGTCTCTCCTGTTGCGTTGTCGGCATCGGTGATAACAGCGTTATCATCTTAGCAGAGTCTAACATTTATTCAAGGGATTTCTTTTATCGGTTGCAGAAAGGGCGCCATCGCCGCAGATCTGCTCCTTGGTGCGGCGGAAGTCGGTGTAGGGTAGGCTGCCGAAGCTGACGACGTCAGCGTGGCAGCGCATGGTGCCCAGCTTCTGCAGTGCAGTCGTCGTCAACCGCCGCCTCATGACATTTGCAGGTTTCGCGCATTTGACGCATTCTAAATTTTCCGTTTTCGTGCAACAATGCACTAGTCAACTTTACGATTTCGGACTCGGAGGCAAGGGTGGCAGACTTCTTCAGACGCAAGGCGTACGACCAGCTGGCCGAGTGGAAGAGGCTCGAACGGCAGGACGGCGCTGCTCATCGAGGGGCGCGCCGCGTCGGTAAGAGCACGGTCGCGGAGCGGTTCGCCCGAGAACTACGCCGACTACCCTGCTGGTCGACTTCCGCTGGAGGGAGCAGACGTGCGCGGGTCTTCGACAACGTCGGCGACCCCTGACGCGTTCTTCCGCAACCTCTTCCTCCTCAAGGGCAAGAGCCTCGCCGAGGGGCGACGGCGCGATCATATTCGACGAGGTGCAGCGTTCCCGCCCGCCCGCCAGGCGATCAAGGCGCTGGTGAAGGACGGGCGCTACCACTACATCGAGACCGCTCGCTCATCTCGATCCGCAAGAACGTGCAAGACATCTCATCCCCTCGGAGGAGGAGCGCGTGAAGATGCGCCCGATGGACTCTCGAGGAGTACCCAGGGCCACGGGCGACGAGGTCACCGCGCCCGCCATCCGGGAGGCGTTCGAATCGCGACGGCCGCTGCCCGAGGCCGTCCACCGGCGCGTCATGCGCGACTTCCGCACCCTAGCATGGCCGTCGGCGGCATGCCCCAGGCGAGTCGAGAGGCTCGCCGCGGGCGACGACTTCGCCGCCATCGACCGGGCCAAGCGGGCGATACTCGAGCTGTACGAGGAGGACCCTGCAAGCACGACAGCGAGGACGGCGACCGCGCGGCGGAGGTCTTCAAGTCGGTCCCCAGCCAGCTGTCGCACCACAACTCGCGCTTCCGGTTCGCCACCGTCGACGCCGCGGCTCGGGCCCTGAGCCTGGCGGGCTCTGTCGCCTTCCCTCGACGAGTCGATGATGGTCAACGTGTGCCGTAACGTGACCGCTCCTGAGGTGGCGCTCGGGCTGTACGAGGAGCGGGACAACTTCAAGATGTAGCATGGGCGACACGGCCTGCTCGTGGGCCAGGTGATGCGGGGCGACCCGCAGGCGGGCGACGAGCTGTACCGGGCGCTCGTGACCGGCCGGCTCGGCGTGAACGAGGGGATGGTGGTCGAGAACGCCGTCGCCCAGGCGCTCGCCGCGAGCGGCCATGGCCTGCGCTTCCACGAGTACAGCTACCAGCCACCAGATGCGAGCCGGGAGAGCCCCTACGAGGTCGACTTCCTGATCGTCCGGGGCAAGCGCCTCAGCCCCATAGAGGTGAAGTCGTCGGGGTACAAGAGCCACAAGTCCTTCGACTACTTCACCGAGAAGTACGACGTCAAGGTGAACGAGCGCTTCATCGTGTACACGAAGAACCTCGCGCGCGAGGGCGACCTGACCTACCTGCCCTCTACATGGCCATGTGCCTGCAGACGGGCGTCCGTCCGAACGCGAGCGGAGCGAGCTCCCCTCAGGCTGTATAAAAAGCCCTCGAAAATGACGCTACTTTTTATAAGCACGCAGTTCAGAGCATTGCGTTTTTCCAAAAGTTGGATTTTTATATAGCCTCCCCGATTCCAAAAACCGGGGCTTTTCGATTCCCCCTCGCAGGGTTTGTGTGATACCCCGGAATCAGCCGTTCTGGGGCTGCTTCCACAAACACCCGGCGGCTGCCGCGGTGAAGGTTGCTTCCAAACATTATCCCAGCTTTTCACCGGGAATGGTAGGCGGTCCGCATCTTCCACATCAGCCGGGCGCCGAACCATGGATGCAAAGGAGAACAGGCTATGAAGATCACCGTTCGGGCGAGATCGAAGAGGTCGTAAGCGGGCAGGTGTACCGCATCCGGCACCACCTCGGCCGCGACGCGAAGACCGGGCGCTACGTCAGGTCCCCAAGAAGACGGTCCACGGCACCAAGGCCGACGCGAGGCGCGCGCTCGAGGAGTACCGCCTCGAACTCGAGCGCGGCGTGGAAACGCCGAGGAGCTCACCGTGGGCGCCTACGCGCGGGCGTGGTACGGGCGCCGTGAACTCTGGCGCTACTCCCCGCTCACGCTCCAAGGACGACGAGCTGCAGGTGCGCAAAATCGAGAAGCTGGGGCGCGGTCCTCCAGGACCTGACCCTGAAGAAGATATGCGACGCCTACGACAAGCTTCTCGCCCAGAAGAAGGCGAGCAAGAACGCCGTCCACAAGCTCAACGGCGCGCTGTCGCTCGTGATGGACGAGGCGGTGGCAAACGGGCTCGTCGAGGCTAACCCGTGCGAGCACGTGAAGGCGCCCAGGCCCAAGGCGCAAGGAGCGCGAGGCACTCTCCGACGAGCAGGCGCTCGAGCTTGCCGTTGCCCTGCGAACCGAGGAGCAGACGGGATGCACCGTCGCAGTGTGGATAGCGCTCGCCACCGGCATGCGCCGCGGGGAGATACTCGGCTCGTCTGGCGCAACGTCGACTTCGACCGCAGGCGCCTCTACGTAGGCCAGCAGTACGCCGCCGATCACGAGATCCGCGACCCCAAGAGCGAGAAATCCCACCGCTGGCTCGGGATAGACGACGGCACGGTGGCGTTCCTGGCCGAGTGGAAGCAGAAGCAAGCACGCTCAATGGAGATCGCCGGTAAGGAACAAACCGACGAGACACCAGTCTGCACCAACTCTGTCCACAACTTCATGGACCCCAACACGTTCAACCGCTGGCGCCGCAGTATTTCGCCAATCACGGTCTTGGCGAGTTCGGGCCCGCCGTCAAGTACACCGACTCAACGGGTCGCAAGCGCTGGCGCAAGGGGGGCTACGTCGGCTACAACCTACACGAGCTGCGCCACACGCAGGCAACGCTGCTCATCGGCTCCGGCGCGGACATCAAGACCGTGCAGCAGCGCTCGGCCATTCCTCTGCGAGCCTGACTATGGACATCTACGCCCACTTCATCGCTCAGAACGACCGTGTGGCGGCGAACACCATCGGCGCACATCCCTGACCGAGGTAACCGAGAAGCCAGAAGAGCCTGAGAAACCAGCCCTCAGCGACGCCGACAGGGCTGCAATCGCGCAGCGCATGGCAGACGGCGCATCGCTCGAGGCGGCCATCTCGGCTGTGCGTCCGGATGTGAGCGTACTCGACCTCCTCGGCATCTGATAGCCTACACGCCCCGGCTCCGCCCATGCGTACCGAGGCGCAATCATCGCCGAAAAGCCCCACGGTGCAAGGCGCGAAAAACTTCTGCCCGCAGAACTCGAGCCCTCCGGGCTTTCCGCTTACCCCTGCACCACGCGGCTATTCCGGCGCCTTCAGCGCCAACGGCCTGCGAAGGGCGGGCGACGAGGCGAAGGAGGCCGCAATGACATATCCGTTCCAAATCCAGCAAGCAAACCCCGCCGAATTGACCGACGGCCCCGGGCGTCTACCCTGCCCACGGGCCCCGGGACGCGCAGCGATGGAGCTCCTGAACATGCCGGGGCGACGGCTCGGACGTGTGGCTGGACGTGCGCGCGGTGCAGTTCTCACCCGCAGATCTCGAACACCTCGATCTACAAGCTGATCCACGCGGGCGAGATGCCGGCGGTGAAGCTGGGCACCAAGACCATCCGCGTGAACCGCAAGGCGCTCGAGGAGTACCTGCAGCGCGCACCGTTACGGGTTGACGTCAGCCGCTTAGTTTAGCTATCCGACAGCAGGCTCGCCGTCAAACAGGTTGGCACTCGCTTCCGCTGATGACGAAGCATGGGTCCACGCCCGCGCGTCTCTGCAGATAGCATGACTCCCGGCAACCACCGTCGCAGCGTGAGGCCATGTCGCATCTGCCGCATTCCGAGGGACGATACCTCCTCCTGGCAAACATGTTCCAGTAACCGTCCGTCTCCAGCGATTCAATGTCGTCTACGGCGCAAAGCCTGCGTTCGGAATGGTTGCACACCTTTTACATAGCCGCTCGGATCAATCACAGAAGAACGTTTTCGCCGCCCCGCACATGAAGCTCATACGCAAGTACTCAAACTTTTCGTGATTGCGCACGAGGCAATATGGAAGCTCGGTTCCTACGTGGCCATGCTTTCCAGCCTTGGCAAGAACCCTTTCGACGATCTCGAACGCCTTATTTGTCTCGTCCACGGTCAGCAGTACCGCTCGTGGCTTAAGCCCCGACCACCTGGGAGAAACCTGTTCAGCAGGATGTAATCGGCTCCGCTTTACGATGGAGGCAGCGGTCTCGTACAGCTCGTGGAGATTCACCTTCGACGCCGTAATGTTCGCAGTTGCCTTCATGCCGATCCGACGGCACTCTCTGAACATGGCCATGACATGCTCGACCCCGTCGTAGCCCGTCTGGAGCTCGAACGTCTCGATTCCGGAACGCTCATGCTCAGCTCACCCTGTTCCGTGCAGGAACCCGAGCATCTCGGCCGTCATAGCCCTGCCGTTGCTGATGAGGCAGATGTTGACGCCGAGCGTCCTCGCATGCTCCACCAGCTCTACGAGCCCCTCCTTGAGCAGGGGCTCTCCTCCGGTGAAGGTAACGGTGTCGACCCCCAGGCTCACCAGCTTGTCCATAACGACGATCCATTCACCAACCGTCGGCTCGGCTCCATCGACACGCCAGCCTCCCAAGGACACGAGCAGAAATCGCACCGGTGATTGCACTGGTACGTTAGCTCGAGCGCCACAGCCTCTGGCAAACGCACTTTCATCGACGTCCGATTCCCAGTACCCGCTCAATTGTAGCCACGTAATCGCCCGCCGCTGCTAGAAGCTATCCATCACGTCTTTACCATCAAGCGCCTGGATGCTCCTGGCCCCACGGATGAACTCGAGCGCAATCGTCAGATCCTCCGTTTCACACCAGCGAGAGTCCAGCTTGCTTTCGGTGACGGCATCTGGCCCCTCAGCCTTGAAGGCGAAGCAGAGGTTGCTGGGCTCGTCCCCACCGCAAGGGTCATGCTCGACGCAGTACGCGCGGATTTCCGCCTCGTATCCCAGATCTCGGAACTCTTTTGCTATGTCCTTGTAAACCCTGGAGACATCTCTTCTCGATCGTCTCGAAATCAATATGAGTACTTTTTCCCGCAGGCCGAACACTGCAGCACAGCAAGCGGCTTTGGCTCTGGTCCGACCGGTGCATAGCAGCATGCAAACGACCTCACCGGCTCGAACGAGTCTTCCGTCTCCTTGATTGCCGCGAGCCTTTTCTCTAGCTCGTCAGCAGTCATCTTGAAATCCATCTTTGCCATTTTTGCTCCTTGATTGGTCGGTCTTCTACCGAGCTGGCATCCTGCTCCATTTCAGCGCGAACTCATGTCGTGGCTTGAAGCAACAGTTGTCGACCTCGCCCTAAAAATCGATTCAACCAGCCCGCCGAGAGGCTGATTTCTTTATTCGCCCGATTGCCTTCTTGGCCGTCGACCGCTTAATCAACCCTCGCGCATGCGGCCAACGCGATGCCGTGACCGTCCTTCATTGCTACTACCAACGCAACGTTCGCGTTAGACGCCCCTGCATTCACCGCCGTCAACGTAAACCCCTGCACCTAAGTCCTCTTCGAGGATGGTCCCGTTTCGATTAGAGCGTCCCTGGCAGCGCGCACCGCATCAACTGTTTCTGGAATCTCGAGCCTATCGGTTACCGCATGCTTCAGATTCTTCTTCGACATACCGAGCATGACACCGTGCTCGTCAATGGCGATGCCCAATCGCTCCTTGATATCCATCATGATTCCTCCTGACCCTCTGCGCCGTCAACAGCGTCCCTGAGAATGGCTTTGACTTCCTGCGCAAGGTCCTCCGCACTGGTAGCGCCAGCTTATCGCGTCGGAGCTCTACGGCTTTCTATCGATCGGCTCGATGATTCCATCCGCGAACGCCTCGCGGTCTTTGCTGGCATGCATCTTTTTCAGGGTGCCGCCATCGATTGCCGAGGCAAGCATATCCACTGCTTTCTCCGCCTCGTCTTTGTTTAGCAGATGTTCTTCTGCAAGCAGGCCGAAACGCTTCTCCAATATAGAGGTCAGCTTCACCGCGTCGTCTCTCAACGAACAATCCGACAGCGGCATCGACGGCTAGCTCGCAGCTCCTCCTGCGGCGAAAGATCCGATTATGCCTCCGACCACCGTGCCGACGCCGGGGACAATCATGTTAGCCGAGAGCGGCTCCGCCTCATCATGCCTCCTGCCCGCCGGGCTATCCCTGCCTCCCGACGAGGCCATGTTCTTGAACAACTGCTTTCCGGAGATGCGCCCCCTGAACATATCTACCGTGTTGTAACCCCGAGATGGCTGCAAAGGTTATCGCAGAGACAATCACATTACCCCGAATCAGCTTCGCGGTGCTCTGGATAGCCGCCGCTCCGTGTATGGGATTGCCCGACCTGAATGCGTTTGCGATGGCCGAGTACGCCTTCGGACTGAGCATCTTCGTGAAGGCGACGGTGCCGTCCACCATCGCGAGTTCAAGCCAGTTCTGAGAGCTGGCTCGCAGCCACAGAGGCCATCAAATGCCAAACCGCCTGCTTTCGTGGCCCGCTAGGCAGCAGTCAGCGAGGTGTTGAAGTCTTCGCCCGCCCATAGACGTGGCGAAGGCTATGGTCGCAGTCACGCCGAAGGCAGACAACGAGACAACTGCTCCGTTCTTCGCGTCGAATTTGAGCGAGTCGATGTTGCCCGCCCTCGCGATGTTCTTCGCCTGCTGGTACGTGTAACGCCCTGGCCGGACTATCTGCGCTGCTGCGTTCGGATCGCTCACGCCGGGCACCCTCGCCGTTCGATATGCGCACCCGCATTGCCTCCACGGCGGCATCGTACTCTGTCGGAGGGCACCTCGATGACCATCGGATCGCCCTTGGCGGTCATGTATCTGAGCCGCCGTCATCGAAGCACGCGTCTATGCATTTCTTCCCATCCGCGTAGTACTTGTCCTGGATGAACGTCGGGCTTCCGTCCCGCTCGAAGACGACTCTGTCTGGGCCGTTCTTGGCATTGTCGTTCCCGACAACCTTTCCTTCCTGCCGTGCCACTTATCGTACTGGTCGTTAGCCTGCTCAGCTGCGAACCCGTGGCCCTGCGCTGCATGGAACCGCTCCTCGCCAGCGACTCTGTTAGTCGTCTGCCTGTTGCCTTCGGTGATGCCGGCATACAGCGCGCCGTCAAACCTCATTCCGAACCCCGGTACTCCCGCGTTGGTCGCTGCAAGGGCGCTCCGCAAGGGAACAAGGCATTCGATCAGGCTGGCCAATCCGCATTCTCGCAACCCGAGGCTCGAAAACCCCATCTCGGACCCGTCCTTCATCACCAGAACGAGTCTGCGCCCGTTGTCGGCTTGCACCTCAGACACTTCGTCGTACCAGACCTTCTGGCTGGTCGCGGAAGTCCGGACAGCACAGTTTCGAACGGGTGAACAGGGCGCCTGCCGACCCATCGCTCAAAGTGGAGCTGTGCAACGAGACCAACGAACCCGTCTTGGTCATACCCGCCGCACAGGATTCGATTGCCTTTCTGAGCTTCCGCTCCGGAACGGTCCGGCGGAGTAGCACTCGACGTTCTTGCCCGCTGCTGCCGGCGCCATCCTCTCGAACAGGGCCACTCGCGCTTCGTACAGCGTTTCCGGGGTCTCGGTTTCGTAGGTTTCGTTTTCCGGGGAGCGCGATTCACCCTTCAGGTATTCATCAATAAGCTCGATGTCAACGGGCCCGCCGCCGTACTCTGGCCATCCAGACCTCGTCGACGTAACGACCGTACTCTCTTCCATCTGGCAGTCGTCACAGAGGTCCTTCGCCACCTCGAACCAGATCCGCCATCTCCAAGCCATCCGCCCATTTGGGGTTTCATGCCCTCGATGCCGAGCATCGCGCCCATGATGTTGCCGCATATCGCGCCGGTTGAGTCGCTGTCACCATCGTGGTTCACGGCCACCTTGATGGCCTCCGAGAAGTCATTGGCATGCCGCATGCACGCGTAGACGGCTATGGCGAGCGCCTCCTCGCCGACCCATCCGCCGCCGATCTCGCGGATGTTGTCGCAGCTCCACGAGTCGATTTAGCGAGCGTCATCGCCTTCTGCAATAGCTCGGCTTGGTACCTGGCCGCGTTAGGGGTGCTCGAGGGAACCACTCTGGCAGCTTGGCGCAGCATTCGTCGATTATCCTCTTGAGCCTCGCGCCTGCGGTGTCTGCTCTTCTCACTCACCTCGAAGGGCGCACCGCGCTACGATGTAGGCGAACGCGCCAGCGGAAATAGCAGCCAGGGATGCCCGTGCGTGATGGCTGCGACCTCAGCCGCGCACTCGACGCAGTACTCGGGGTCCCTCTTTCCAAAGAAGAGGCCTACTGGGGCGACCCTCATCACCCCGCCACAGCCCTTGCTGTTGTTGATGGGGCGCTCGGGAGATCCCGGATCGCCTTCCCTGAGCGCGCTGAGGCAGGTGTTTCCCGGCGCCATCCTACGATGGAGCTCGGGATGGCGATGAGCCAGGAGTCGTCCGGATTGTCCTCGTAGCTCGGGTCCTGCGTCTTGAGCCAGTCGCGGTACGCCCGAATGTACGAGCTGGGGCGTCCCGCTATGCCGCGCAGCGAGGACCGGGTCGAGCCGATCAGTATTCCCGAGACGGTGAACAGCGTCATCTGCGTGTCGTCGGAGAATCGCGCGTCGCCGCCGAAGAATCCACGGTCGTACTCGCGTATGCCCTTCGTCCCGTAGCGCGCGCGGATTTCCGCATCTGCCATGAACTCAACCGCGTACCCGAGCGCATCTCCCGCAGCGCCGCCAAGGAGGCATCCCTGATACTTTCCGAGGTGCCGCTCCCGCTTCTCGATCCGCTTCTTGATCTCTGCGAGCTCGGCGTCGTCCTCGTCCTTGTAGAACAAGTCGAACCGCCCCTTGAAGGCAAGGTAGTTTGCTTTCTCGCGACCTGTCCAACACTGCGAAACATATGTGGTCGAAGAGGGATCTGCAGTCCGGCCCCTTGGAACGGCCGTTATGGGACGCCCCCCGTACCTCCTTGAGCGCCTCGTAGAACGCGCGAGAAACCATCTGAGGTCGTTGCCGAAGGCACTGCAACCCCATGCGCCCAACACCAGGTGCCTGTATCCATTTTCGACGGCGATGTGGAGCATCCCAGGATTCTCGTCTTGAAGATATCGAACACGTCCGCGGGGGTCATCCCCCTGAGTGCCGGCGCATACGGGGCGGCCATCGTCAGCACGGCCACGTCGTGGGGCCTCGAGGAAAACTCCGTCTGGTTTCCTGAACACCTCCACGCAGGACTCAGGATGGCGGCGTCGGTGAAAAACGCCCTCGTCGGATTTCTATTCTCTGCGTAAAACCCTTTCGCCCGCGGCAGAGGTACGGGATCCGTAGAGGGTCGACCGCCTGCACAAGTCTTCCTCGGGCTCTCGCGCCTCAGCACCCCTCCGCCTGGCGTAGGGGTTTGCGAAGTGAGCACCAGGGGACCTTTGACGTCTGCGAAAACACTCTGCGGCCACGTTTAACATCGCCCTCGCGGCTGAAGGTATCAGCGTTCTCGATGGAAAAGATGTGCGGCCGCCCAAGGGAAAACGGCACTCATCTTCTCCGCTCGAGACGAGTCGCCTGACTTTTGAGTAGTACGCGCTGCTTTTCGCTCTCGACAGTATGCGGAGAACGATACCACCGCCTCTATAGCGCTGCGATTGTCTGCTTGAATAATTCGATATCCATCCCGCGTTCTCGGGAACTATTTTGTTTTTGCACATACAGAACTCCTGCATGAGGCGTTCGTCGGTCCTATCAGCCCAGCAAGCCTCGTCCGCCCGAAGCGCTTTGGCCTATCGTGCGTCGCGAACGTACCAATGCCCACGCGGATCTGTCGCCAAGGGTCCGCCTCCGAGTCGAGCTGCGCTGATACGCGCCTCGAAGACGTCGCCATGGCTGTGGCTAATCTAGATTGACAGCATTCCGCCTCATCGCGAGGCACATATAACCAATCACGCGGTTCCATCGAACACGAGGGCCATCGCCTCGGGGTCGTGAGGGTTATCGCGCTCGGCGACCAGCTCAACTCGGCGTACTCAACCTTCATCCGGCTCGAACACCAGCGCACCATCATGATGCTGGAATCCCGCCATGAAGAACGTGCTGCACATGTTTTGAAGGCTCGACATCTCCACCATCCCTCTCGTTACCGTTTTATTCGACAATGAGAGTACGTGATGGCATCCCGCGCGTGTACCTCGGTAGGGACAGCTGACGTGGTTTCCGAACGTCTCGACGCTGGCGGCACGACGTTATCTTCCGTATTTTGCAAGAACAGCCTCGAGCATTCGGGCGTACCCTCCCGGAGCGAATTCGTTTCAGCACCTCGACTCCGTCGCCGAGCATGCAGAGCCAGCTGCAGAAGACGGGGCTCACGCGCACTGGGCTGTCACGACCGCGGTTGCGCCGCCGTTTCGGCACGAGCATCCACTCGCGCCCGGAATCGATCGACCACGACGTTCATCAACTCAGATCACGCGGATGGTCACCATCAACGCGTCCCCGTCGTGCATGCCGAAGGCGGTTCGGGCGGTTTCTTCGGGATCGTACGTCGCTATAACCTCGTTGCGCTCGGCAGGTTCGCCTGTCTCCATGATCTGGCCCATGCGGTCAACGCGGTAGTTGCGGATCTCCTCGTCTGCAACACTGTAGCCACCAGGTAGTAGTTTCCATCTGAGTACGTCAGGTTAATGGGCGTGACGACATGTGCCGCTCCTTCTTTGCGCGCCACGCGCTCCCGCCAGCTCCGTAGCGGTAGTAGCGGAACGACACCTTGCTCTTATCGGCGATTGCCTGCTGCACTTTATCGACCGCCGTGAAGTCCGACTGGTCCTGGCGCTTTGGCCGACCGTGGACATGCACCTGCTTGTTGAGCGCCTTGCGCTCCTCCGTCGACGCCAGCTGCCTCACCGATTTCACCAGGGCGTTCGACGCACCGTCCGAGAGGAACCTGCTCGACTGCACCGCGTCCACCAGCAGCATCAGCTGCGGCAGCTCGAAGTCCCGCTCGCAGAGGGCGTACTGGATCGGCTGCCGCCTCAGCGTCCTCACATCCATGCCGAACTCGCGCAGCGTCTCGATGTCGCGGTAGAGGCTCTTCCTCGCGCTCGATTCTACGCTCGGCCGTTGCCTCGACCAGCTGCGGCATGGTGAGCCCATGTTCTGGATCCGTCTCCGTCCGAAGTATGTCCATCACGTGCAGGGACCCTGAGCTTCGCGCGCTGCTCGTCGCCATGCGTGCCCCCTTCCGCATCGTTTCCGACTGTACCGATTCATCCCACCCGGCGTGTGCCGCGGGTCTTTTTCCTCTCGGCCTCGCACGCCCGCCCACGCATCTCCGCAACGCGAACCCTCGCCGAGAACCGCAGACCGCGCAAGGCGCGAAAACTTTCGGCTTGTCATGCGCGCCGCTGACCGGAAAACGCAGCCCTCCGGGTTTCCGCTTCCTCCTGCGCACCCCAGAACCTCGGCGCTCGCGCCAGCGGCCTAAGGCGGGCCCCAGAATCAGGAGGTCATCATGGGAAACAGAGCCGTCATCACCACGCCGCAGCGTAAGCTCGGTCTATTGTGCACTGGAACGGCGGGCGGGACACGGTCGAACCGCTTCTTCGCTACTGCGAGCTCAAGGGTACCGCGATCCCGCAACCGACGACTACGGGTTCGCGAGGATGTGCCAGGTCATGGGCAACTTCTTCGGCGGCGCCACCTCAATCGGCATCATGCCTTACTCGACAGACGAGCACATGGACCCCGCGACAACGGCGTCTACATCGTCAGCGACTGGAAGATCGTCGACCGCGTGTACCCCTGGGATGGCTTCGACGAGCAGCAGGAGTACGACTTCGATGAGATGCTCCGTCGTTCGACTCCGCCATGCCGGAGAAGGAGCGCTGGGCGAGTTCCTGGACGCAATCGAGGTGCCGGTCTCTGGAGCTCGAGCTCGGCGACGAGATCTGGATGTACACGGCCTACGACTGATTGGAAATGCGTACCGTTGTCGGCTTCGGCCAGCCGGAATCAACCGCATCGCGGTGACGGTCGACACGCCGGACGGCAGGAAGGACGTCGCTCTCCGGACCTGCCATACGTGGCCATGTTCGACCACGACGGCGACTTCAGCTGGAACACAAACAACTACGTCCACGGCGACATGGCGCGCATCCGCCCGCGCAAGTAACCGACATCGACACGGCGCGCCCGCTTTCGGCCCCGCGCCGGAAGGAGCATCACCATGAGCACGATGGTACGAGCGGCCGAATGGGACCGCATCAAGCGCGACTACGAGTTCCGCATGAACGAATCCGACTTCAACATGCCCGCGGACTGCGCAGAGCCGACGACTGCTAAAGGTCTACTGCGAGGGCTGCGATTCCGATGCACGGCACCATGATGGTGTCCCACTCGATGCGCGCGTGGCGGCACCCGACGTTCGACGAGTTCTACGGCGGCGCCGTGATCGACCAGGAAGGAGAACGACCATGAAGAGGTGCCCATCCTGCAACTCGCTCACATTCGACGACGCCGAGATCTGCTTCGCTTGCCTACACAGCTTCGATGGCGCCGCCATGTGATCATCCCCGCCGATAAGCTCGAGTGGTTCCGCGCCCAGATTGACGAGATGCGCGGCATAGCGCCGAAGGCGACCGCTCCGACTGGTTCGACGCAGACGACATCGCCCGCGAGGTCGCCGAGGAGCTGGGCGCTTACTGCCTCCTGCAGCCGCGGCGCCAATGGCGCTCGTGGTAGGTCGCCCGCCGGTCTGCGCATACGCCTTGGCCTCCTCGCGCCGAGGCCGGGGAACTCGTTTATCAGGTGCAGCGGCGCCATGACCGAGTTCTCCTCGCCGCTCTCGCGAAGCTTTGTCGAGGAAGGCGAAGTAATCTGCATCGGGGAACATGTTTCTCATCGTGGTCTGTGCTCCTTTTCAGCTCCGATTGTACATGCGGCCGCCCGCCTTCCTCCCGGCGCCCTGCCGAGCCCATGCGGAAACCACCGCCGCGAGCTCCCCGATCTGCTCTGGTCTGCCGAGCCCTTCCCCCGAGTACAGCCGCTCGAAGTCGCGCCGGTAGGCGCCTTGATGCCGAGCGCGTCCACGTCCCGCATCCCGTTGACCCTGAAGCTTCCGAGGTACGACCTCACCTTGTCGTCATCGGTGAGAAAGTTTCCGAACGCCGCCATCGTCGTAGAGTTCGCCGACGGCCACGGCTGCCCCCATCCGGAAAATACTCGTTGTTGCTGTACGCGCCTCTGTCATGATGCCCGTCGCCCATGCGCGCGCCTCCCTTTCGCTGGCTTCTTTCGTCTTGGGTGAATCCTATCTGCCATGCGCCCGCGCGGAGTACCCCATCGGGGACACCGAACAAGCGTCCTGGCATCGCCCCTCTGTCTTGCCCTCTGCACCTGCCCGCCCGCGGAGCCCGGGAGCGCATCGTCGCCGAGACCCTGACCGGCTGCAAGGCGCGAAAAACTCCCGCCGAGCGGGACTCGAGAGCCGCCGGTTTTCGCTTTGTCTCCCTTGCAGCCTCACTGGAACCCCGGCACTTCACGCGCCACGGGCCCGCAAGGGCGGGCCGAGACTCAGGAGGCCGAGATGGGTAACAACGCGAACGCTCTCCGAGGTCGTGGTGGTCCTCCGTCGGCGGCGAGCCGTACCGCAAAGACGCTCGAGGCTGATTCGAGACGGAAGCTTCCTGCGAGGGCTTCAGGCTTGCGTCGGCGGCATGATCGAGCCAGCGGGCTACATCTTCGAGGGACGCACCCGCCGTCTACGTCAACGAGGAAGGCTGTTCGGCGCATCGCTGGACACCGCGAACCGTGCAGGTCTACGCGACGCGCGAGATGGCGAGATGCCGGCTACCTCTCCCAGATGGACTACTCGCATGTGGTCGAGGAAGGCGAGCTTTACTCGATCGTTTTCGGGAACATGGTCTGCGTCGGGTTCGATCCCGAGACCGGCGAGGATCGCGACATCACCGACGCGGAGTGCGCGCGCGTGACCGATCGCTTCGGCGGCAACGTCAATCGCAGTCGGCGCGCTCGAGTAGCCTGCGGATGGCAGCGCGGAGGCTCGCGGCGGTGTAAAATCCCGCTGCGAGCGCCCTCCCGTCGGCATGACGCATTGCCAGGGCGGGAGGGCGTTTCCGCCACTCACGACTCTATTACAGGGACCCTCTATTTCGGTCGATTTCGACATGATCTTAGGGTCGTTCCCCCCGAATTCCCCATTCAGGTGCGTCGCCAGCGCATCATGCCTATCGTTTTGCTTGTTTTCCTGCTTATCAACCGTTTATTAATCGGCGTTACTCAAGACCGCCCTCCGGGTTGCTACCCGAAGGCAGAGTTAATCCAGTGTTTTTCTGCACACGCTTGATGCGGTTTTTCCGCTTGGCTCGATGCCTGCTCGCGCGAGATCTTGCAACAAATAGCTTACGTTCTGAGAAATTTTTCAGGCGCATCCGTGATCATATACGAGGGCAGGATCTCATCCATTATCTCTGCATGATTCATCGGCGAATCTGCCAAGCTATCTAGTATTGCTTTTCGGCGAATATCGTTAATTGAACGACTGGCAAATAATCCGTCGAGATAGCTCAGAACAATCTCTGCGATTGCTTCGATAACCGTGATAGTTACGGTGGCAGCGCAAGCCGCTTTGTATAGGTGGCTATCTGCTACTGGCAGCTTGTAGGAATCCGGATATCCCTGAAGCCTCGCCCATTCCCGAGGAGTCATCTTCCTTACGTTTTCCCCGTTAATCGGACTGTGCTTTAAACCGACGAGTCCCGTATCGTGAGGCCTATCATCCACGAGGAGATTTCTCTCGCGACCCATCCCCCCGCAAGAGAGAGTTCCAGCCAACTCATCCAATGAACGCACTTGATATCCGAAGCCGTTGCCCTTTTTTTCATGACGTCTACGCGATGCTTCTTCAGCGTTTCTAGGTATTTGGTGAGACCAGTAGTGAGAATCCAATCCTGGCCGCTTCTTCGAATATGTCCTTTATTCGCTTCTGCGTCGGATTGCCCACGCGAAACGAAAACGATTCCGCGAGATATCCTTTCGAAAACGCGACGATATACAAGCGCTCGCGATTCTGCGGAACATCAAAAGTTTCTTGAGTTCAAGACATCGTACTCTGTAACCCGCTTCATCATAAAGCAGCGCCGCATATCACTTCAAGGGTCTTCCTCCATCATGACGCGAAAAGCCCTTTCACGTTTCGCAAAAGACGACCTTTGGTTTGTTGATCTCGCATACCCGTATCAACTCCTGAACAAGGTTCCCGAGCTTTCCCTCAGAAGCAGTCTCAAAGCTTTTCTCTTGCCCGCAAGGGAAAAGGCTTGACAGGAAACCCCGCTAAACAGATATCGAAAGCTTTATGCTCCGCTAACGCAGCGTTCGACGACACTTTGCGTGATGTCGCGCGAGATCACTTACCCTCAACATCCATGAAGATCGTCGATTCCTTCGATCGCCCCGTTGGGGTGTCGAAAGTAGCGGCATAGTAATCGCTGCAAACTTATCGTATTCCGACACAAACACCGTTTCAAACGTGTTGCACTCTAGCACAGCTCGAAACCCTTTCGGATGCCCCCAATTCACCGCAAATAGGTCATGCATCATGTATTCCGTATTATCCGCCATGCTCTATTAATCCACCTGCCCATACGGTACGTGAACGAGAGCGAAGAGAATCGCCAGATGTGTCATCGAGCGTAATACCGTAGTTGATACTAGTTACCCCAAGGGTGATGCCCCACGAGCGACTCTGGCGCGATATGCGGAAAGTCATCATCAACGCAGATAGCTGGTCGGGTCGAGCAGGGCGTAACACTTATCACGAGCACTGTTTCCATTTGGATAACCGAGTTCAAGAGAGAGTTGTTTGGCTCCGCTCGAGAAACCCACGTTCGACCAAAACTTCTACCATCTCGTTAGATTGACAGCCCATTAAAGGGAAGACTCAGGTGAGCCAAGACGGGAGTCTCATCTTCGCCGCCTTTTCGACAGCTGGAAGAGCCAGTAGATCTGAACGTTCTTGAATTGCGCGATAATGTTGATTTTCACTTCGTACTTCCGCGAACCGCACTCATGTCGCGCTAGCAAAAGCCATGCGGACCACCCCAAATGGGATCGTCACCCCATGTTGCAAAAGCCCTCCAAACAAAACCAGCGCGAGCACGTCGTACACCCTGCATCGACGTTCTTGTTGCCGAGCAAGCCCTTCCCATTCCTTCCACCACAGAACAGATTCGACGCGCCAGGTCCCTCAGACTACCATTCTTCGGCGACACGAACTCTGCGCAAAGCGATGCGAACGCCTGCGTAGAATCGTGAGGATGGCAAAAACGAGAACAGGGGCATCCGAGACGTGTTTTTGTTGACAGGCTTACCCATGCAGTTCGCGAACGTCTCGTACACCTCCGCACGTTCGCCGTAAGGCACCGCGACACACTTTCGCCCATCTGGAAGAACAACCGCCCTAGCAGGAAAATGCGTAGCCAGAAGCGACGGCACCCCGGCGTAGCCTCTTTGACGACTTCCGAAAACTCAACTATTTCCTCGAGACTCGCTCACTCTTTTTACCCTCGTTTTTCATCAACCTTATCAAAGAGAATGCAGCAATACTCAGTTACCCTCCAGGCATCCAGAAGGCTCTATGTTCCTGCACTCGGCGCCGTTTAGCTTTGCACATGACCTAAAAGCTTATCTCCTTTATCCGCGCGGTCAGCGTAATGGCGCATGAGAGCCCGATAAAGATCTACACGGTACCCCTTCCAGGGGTCTCGATGAAATGACTTAATGCTTGATCCATTTTCCTCGATAACGGTTCTGGTGGCTCTTCTCGACCCTTGCCAGCTCAGGTGAACATACCACCATAGTGTTTGTCACCCAGATGCGGCGCGTCTGAGAAAAGAACCTTTTTCCGAGTTTATCCCGCCGCCTCTCCTTAACTCTCTTTCTCGGGGTCGGGATAACGAAGTAGGTGAGATCAGGGAACAATTTGATTGAGATATACCTCCATACATCGTCATCCGATGCCTCTATAACGGTGAATCCGTTTTTCAGGAGATACTCGCAGAGGTCGAGGCCGACTTCAACATCAACTGGATACATTTTCTCTGCTTGAAAGGCTCGATCCTCCAGAGCGTTCAAACGCATTAAGGCAAAGTAGAGCGGAATTCTGCATACGACGGATCAGGCAGTTCGACTTCGTGCTTCTTCCAGGTCTCCACCTGCAAGGCGAACTCATCGTCAGTGTAATGATCGATTTCCGTCGCCCAACGCTGCTTCTGACATCGTCAGTAGTTCTGTACTTGATCTCACCATCGCCTCGCCTCCGCAAAAGCTTTGGTCGATAATCTTCTTGATGCTGGCATCCTGCACCGCTGGGTTGACCAGTCGAAGGGCTCTTCCTACTGACTGAACCAATGGAGGTGCTGCAGATACTATCTGGGGTCGAGATCGGAACTCGAGATCGTATCGTCCCAAGCAGAATCGTCTTGAATTCCCTCACCTCGAAAATGAGGGTGCTGCCTCGCAAAGGATTTCACAAAGCAGCGATTGATTGGTCACTGTCGCCCGTGATTTTTCGGACGGTCTGGGTGTTTTTGCGTTAGCAACAGCGCAAAGCTGGCGCTGGAGAACAAGTCCTCTCGAGGATCCGACCACGGTTCGAACTGCATTTGCCATAACGGCCCGTCCGGATCATCGAACTCTTCGATGGGAAAGTCCATGATGTTTCTGTCGAAATCCAACGACACCGGCTTCTCCAGTGACCCAAAGCAATACTCGACTGTTCATCGAACTCTTCCCCTGGTCTCAGGAATCTGCTGGCGCGGCTACAGTACAGAGGCGAGATCGAGCTCCAGGTCACCCGACACAGTCCCAGGCTCGAAAAGCATGCCGGAATCTGCAAGCAAGCCTCGCGACTCCATCGTCTCCGCGAGTGAGAACACCAACAGAGGTTAACCTTTGGTTGGTCCACAACACGCAGGGAGAAATCCGCAGATCCAGAACAGCACCGTTGGGCCCCGCAGCTCCTCCGGATACTCGATAGACCACTGCTTTTCGAGTATCGGTCCGTCTTTTCGCAGCTGCCAGACATCGGCTGGGTCCGAAAACCACGCGAACACGCCCCGCCGACAATTCGGGCGGCTTTCGCCGCCAGACGGAGATGCGTCAGCTAAGCTCATATTCGGTTGCTTGAACCCGATTTTTCTACCAGTTCCTCTGTCAACCTTGGGTAAAAGTGTATGTTGTCATTTCTTGCCTAAACGGCTTTTCACGACGCATTCGATGGTCTTATCGGCGGATTGCAGGCCAACCTGCCTTCAACCATCGGCCAGGGATTTCGCGCTCGACAACGAAAACGGTGACAGCCCCGCCCTTTGTCGAGGAGAGCGCCCTGAGCGGATATGCAGGAGTCCTCTGGAAGCATCAACGCAAGATAACGCGCTGCTGAAGTCGCTCCCTGCTCACTACTGCAGCTGCCTTCACGGAAATTCTGGGGAACTTTGTGCCGTGTCCTTCGACCATATTTCTGGCGACAACGTGCCTTCCGTTTGAACCTCTATGCGAATCTCCGCCAGTTTTCTCATGCCCATTTCAAAGGGAGGATGAGAATGCACTGCCAATAAGGACTGCCCGTTGAGAACGACGGCTTTGCCCCACCAGGCGAGCCATCAGGCCTCATCTTTAGGCTTTGTCGACTGTAGCCAATGCGCCCCTCGTGGGCATCAGGACTTGCCGATGCGACTCGACAGCCTACTGGCGGAAGCGTTCACGGTTGTTGGGTCGTCGTTCGCGTTCCTTCGGCGATTTTTCTAGCTGTACCGTTTTGATTTTGCTGATTATCTTGAACCCAGCTTTTGTCCTCCCAGCTCGCATGGTCGACTCTCATTTCCTGAGGTACCCTCTAGGTCACCCGTACAGCCGCTTTCGATCGCCAGGAGCGTCTTCAGTAGAAACCGTTATCAACGCGAGGGTACACGAAGGCGAAGATGTATTCACTCGTCCGATGAGCCTGCATTCTTGGGCGGCGCTTTCACCTTATTCGACCAAGTCCCATCAATTGAATAGCTTATGACCATTCCGGGCTCGAGCGAGCGCGACGATTGGTTCGTTTTCCTCGTCGCTGTTCTTGAAATTGCCTGTAAGTACGTACGGGCTGATTCCCGCCCGTGATCCGTAGTATGTCGCGACTAGTGAGCTTTTGCGTACGCCACATGGCCAACGCTCGCCTGACGAGCCCCTCGTTCCTGAGTAACGACATCCTTGCACTTTATCGAAGGAATTCCAGACACGTAGCTTTTGCCGCGGCATTTTGAACAGCGCAACGTTGTAAAGCTCCTGCACAAGCCTGAACACAGGGTTCGTGCGTCATCGTTTTTCAACAACGATCCGTTCACCGTTGCCCTTATCCACTTGCTAGCCGTCACCGAGCTCTTCGAGCTCTTTGTTTCGGAGGCGGGGGCGTCACCATTTCTGGAGGCGTGTTCTGAATAGGCGGGGAACGGACCTGCTCCCACACGCAACGTGCAATCTCGTCTTCAGATGCCCCGCCGCTCGGGATAACGTCTTCCAGCAGCTTGTTTTCATCGACAAAGGGGATAATTACGGAGGTGCCTGTCTCGCCCTCGGAGAAAGGGTAATGCCAAATATCGAGAGGAACTCTGCGATTTCGTTGCGGTCGGTAACTGGCCACACAACTCCCTCTTCGGTTGTGCGCCGACCCCACCACGCTCGTCCAGTCGGGTTTTTCACAATTCCCTTCAACAAAGAATCGGGGCTCGACTCGTTTTCACCATCGTCGCCGAGTCTTTCCTCGGGGATCCCATCGCTTCCTTCGATCCTTGTGTAAAGATTACAGGCCGGGCGCTACTGACCCGGTAATAGACTGATTTACCAAATCCCCAGTTTCCTCCAGCACCTTGCTGAGTTTGGTTGATACCCGAATCGAAAATGAGCTTGAAGTAGTTCCCATGGTCAGAGTTTGCGAGCTTATCTTTGTCATATGGCCCCGTGAGCCCCGATGTTTTCCGATCCCGAATCTCAAGAAAGAACTGTTTACCGTTGCCGTACCTGTTTCGTAGAGAATCCCCTATACCCTCTATCTCCTTGAACAGGTTTTCAGGGTCGAACTCTGCGTAAACGTAATCGATCCAAAAATTCTTATGATCGATGCCTATCGAGGCGTCAGAGCTGTTCTGCACCGACTCCCTGACAAGCAAGTCGAGTTCGGGCAGCTTTTCCGTCTGGAGTGACTTTAGGAACGCGCTCCATCGCTGCACCACTACTGATTCAATTACGGTATCAGTGGTTTTCCAAAAATAGCCATGCGCTTCACCCTAGTCCATTTCTCGTCAAACGGCAGAAATGCTCCCGCCTATGTGTTTGTCTCCCGGAACAATAACCGAAAAACTCATAACGTCGCATTGTGTGCCAATCGGACTCCGCGTTGCGGTTGTTTTTGTAGATGCAGCATCAATACGAGTATGGGGTAGGAGCGGCACCCGTTCGTACCCTAACATTGCCCTCTTTTTCCCAACGTTCTTGTTCAGTCCGCCTTCGCGCATTGTCCTCTTTTGCTCCGCGGTAAGGGAGTCGACGTCAACATCGCATAGCGCGTCTGATCCAGACCTCAACGATCCAATGTCTATCCAGCCTGGTACGGTATTCTTTCTGGTACGCTCGACTTTCGGAAGGAGGCACCCTCAACGAGCGCATGCCCCCAGAGGGCATCAACTTCCCGGCAACGGCAACGTTCCAATAATCGACGCGATCCGCATTGGGGCCAGATAGCCACCCGGCAAACAACTCAACCTCATCAGAAGGAACGCCAGAATGGCTGGACAGAGAATACGATTTCAAGTAATCCAAGACATCTCTTGCCTAACGCCCTCGCGACAACGGCGTTGCCCATCTGGCGGGGATGCGCTCTTTTCCGTTATACGCCCTAAGAAGGACTCGGAAAGGACGAGATTGTCGTCATGAGGAGCTTTGCGTCGGAATCAACTCGGTAATCTCGAAGTTATAGCGCAGTAAATCATGAGTCGCAAGGATCCGCCTATCTGCATTTTTCCGCTTTGCCGTCCAAGTAAACCTGCGCACCTCGGGCATGGTCCTCACCTTGACTCCAAGTCTGTCGGGCTTGATCCCGCCCTCCTCGAACCACTTAATCTCCTCTTTCAGGTTCATCTCGACTTTCGATAGCGCCCTAAATTTTGCTCCGCACCTCTTCGAGACCAGATCCTTTGCTGCAGGAGCTCGATAGGGTTCTTTCCTGTACCGAACCACCTCGCCATCTGCATCAGCGTATCTGCCCGTCGAGTTCGGGTGAATACGCGCACGAGCCCCTCGATAGTCAGTCCGCGGGCAAGCGTGTTGCCGCCGACGACGATGAATACGGCTTTTTCCATTTCGGATAGCTGAGATGCGTCTGGATCAGACGATTCATTTTCACGTCTTCGGCGCTTTTGTCAGATAGCAATTATCTATGCAGAGGTTGGTTCCTTTTGAGTGCTCAAGCTCGTCGTCATCATCAGCAAAATTTATTTGTCCAACATCGAAACGAGGGTCGACTATTTCCGCGGTGATGGCATCGAACTCTGGAAAGCGATTTGTCCATCAATTCAACGAGTCCGTGTGACGAAACGGGATAAATCGGCGTAGGTGAATCTTTCTTTCTCGACTTGTAGACGTCCCTACAAGGGCTGGAGGATGGTGTCTTGCAGCGTTTTTCAAGTATACACGCTTGATCATTTCAGTCGTACGAAATGGTGAGACGCCTCGACCCGGATAGTGTGTATCAACATGGAAATTGACTTCTTATGCCCTCCTGCCCGAAGCACTGCAGCACAGCAAAGAAACCAGCAGACCGCACGTTCCATCCCATGGGGCGTCCTCCCCCAGCCGTTATCGTGGGCTTCCAGGTCGTCTATCTTCCTGAGGCACGATTCTGACTATATCCAATCCCGGTGCGGCATCTGCGCTATCATCGATGCATTCAAGCGTATCTCCGAAGATGACGTTCTCCAGTATTCGTTGGGGGCAGCCAGCGAGCGAAATCTTTAGAGATAGAGCGATTTCAGGCCAGCCCGTTCATACGTTGGCATACGGCGTTGCTGTATAGCTTATGTAATTGATCGCCTGCATTCCAACATCAGGCTTCGAGCCGTCAGCCTGCAGCCCATTTGCCAAACAGACAATGAGGCGATTAATCTCCCTCCTGTCTTGTTCGCCCTTTTCGCGTCTTCTCCGTCCAAAATAACCGCGGTATTGACGCTGGCCTGATCCGCTTCGTCGTCGATAACGATAATCCGCGCTCGACGCGCTTTATCCTTATCGGAATATAGCCAATTGATTAACTTTGTCAGCCGGCTCTCATTCTTAGGCAGGTGATAACGCATCGAGCGCCGTACGTGTAATCTCCACGCGACGCATCTCAATTTCAGCTGACTTTGCTGAGCACATCCTCGAATCGTCGCCCGCTAAGTCAATCGTGATTCCGCTGCGATTGTCGAAGCAGTTTCTCTCAGTCGCGCCAGAGATCTGTCAGTTTATCTGAATTCGCAGGTTCTCGATGGTTCCGAAAAGAACAACAAATACGTTCCAGAAGGTATCCGGCCGCCATGGATATTGCAGCTTCCATGTTCGCGGGTCTTTCTCCGACCGAACGCTTCCGAAAACTCAAGCCCTTTAACTGAGCCAGTGCTTCTCGTGTCTGGTCTTAGGCGGCATAACACATAAGTGCCCACTAGATCTCGATATCCCGAATCGACCTGGACTCAATCCAGCTAAGAGAGCTACTCTTTCGAAAACTGCCTTCCAGCCAGATTCTGGATTGCTCAAAGAGAGAGACGAGAGATCTTCCTCGATAGCGATTTCGCCCAAAAGTAAGCGATCTCTATTTCAATCGGAATCGTTAACCCCTACAAATTCTCACCCTCGTGCTCCGCCCAGGGTCTCCAGAGGTCGTGAGTCCTTTCCAGCCCCTCGTCTCTATCAGTTCCATCAAGCTGCTTGCCCGCCTCTAAAGAATTACTGCGCTCAGCAAACTTCACCTCGTTCGAGAGTCCGGGAATCATCCCAGGCTCTTCGAATATACGAGTCATGTCTCCAGCGAATATGGCCAGCACGCTGGCTCCCTTTTTCCGTCACAAGCGATTCCGCGGTCAACTCAACAATCGGTCGACTGGACACCGCTAACCAATCTGATACGCTCGCCGATGCCCAGCTTTAACGGCGAGACGCATCTAACCCTTCTGCTCAGCCCTTGGATCATGCGGTCTTCTAAACGAACGCACTCAGGCTCATACCGCGTGCGCGCACGCGGCTTCCTAATGCGACCTACGTGAAGGCTGCCCGCATGCGCAGCGTGACCGATCGTCGTTTCACCACCGTCAGGTGCTCCTGGATCTCCCTTGCCGCGGCATTGCCCTCGACCAGCCGCTGGAATACCTCATCGCGTGCTCCAGACCTCGACGGCTGTAATACAAAAATGAAAGTACCACCATCGAAGCGTGAATCCGGGCCGCTCAAAGGTGCCTTTTGGTCAGGGTTTCCGCCAGATACCGCTGCGGCTCTTTCGCGATCCAGGTGGGTGGCCCAGGACAGCCCAGAACGTTTGCCAGATGACTGGCACACGCCACCCGCGCCTTCGAGCGGGCACTGTTGTCGCACGGAACCCGCTGCGCGCGCAAAGCCGCGATGAGTCCATTTCTCGGTGACCGGATCGTCCCAGCTCGAAAACAAACCGCTCCGCTTGGACACCGTCAGGCGTCTCCTCCCAAGGCGGTTTCGCATTTCACCCGCGGGCGGAACCCGCGCGCCGCCGCAGTCACGAGGCAGGCCAGGCCGACCGACGACTTTAGGAGGTCACCATGTCGCAACAACCTGTTCGAGAGAGGCCGTCAAGGCATCCGCCCGCTACTGCGAGCTCAAGGGCCACCACGGTCGTGGAGCGAACTGAGCCCGGAAGGCTCCGACGGGTCGGTCCCGGTCGTCGCATGCGATCGAAGACGCGTCAGTGTTCATCAACGTCACGGTGCGCGACGGCATCGGTGTTCGTCCCCGAGTCCGAGCGACCGCGAGGCCATGGATATCCGGCAGCCAAGTGCCTGGCGCGAGGCGGACGTCGAGCGACTCCGAGGTCCGCTTCGACGTCATCTCGATGATGATGCGTCGGCGATCAGCCGCTCGCTGATGATCGCTACTGTATCCATCGACTCGGAGGCCGCGTGAAGACCTCCGACTCCTGAGCGAGGGCCGCGCGCCGGGCCGACCAGGCTCCGGGCCCGCGGACCCGAAGCGCATTCGTCGTCACGCACTGCGTCCCGATGCAGGCGCGGGCATGGCGAGCCGGTGGCTCGGATTGCCCGGGCGGGCCTGCACGCCGCCCGGCGAACAGCCATCACCGCCTCGGGGTGATATACTACCAGGCGGACGCGGGACAAGTTTCCGTGATCGTCCGAGATCACGCGGGCCTCCACATTCCGGGCCCACGATGCCGAGGAGCAGGCATGCGAACCATCGCCATTTCCAACTACAGGGCGGCGTGGAGAGACCACGACCGCCGTCAAACCTCATCGTCCGCATATTCGCCGCGCGGGGCGCTGCGCGTCCGCTGCTCGACGACCCGCAGGCGTCGCTACCGACTTCTTCGCCCGGTACGAGGAATGCAGAGGAGGATCGTCGTCGACCTCCACCGTGCACGACGCCGTGTCTGCCGCCGCGCACGGACGGCACCGACCAACCTCTGCGTACATTCCTCACGATCTCTGTCGACCCCATCGACTGCGAACGAGCTGATGCTGCGCGAGCAGCGGCTGCGGTTCGCCCTCGATCGACTTGCGTCGGGCGATAAACGATGCGGCCATCATCGACCGCTCGCCGACGCTCAAGCGCCGCCCGCCTTCAACGCCTCACGTGGCCGCCGCCGCGGACGGCACGTCATCATATTCCCGTGGTAGCTCGACGCCACCGTGATACAAAGCGGCACCGCGTTCACCGTGACGCGATCTGTCTCGATCTCAAGACGCGCTCCGGGATCCCAAGGTTCCCGAGTGGAGATACTTCGCACCTGCGTCGGGCGTGATGACCAAGGCCGAGCGCGTCGGCGCCGAGGTGCCTGCGACGCCAACTTCCCGCACGTGCGCTCGGCACCGTCATCCACCAGTCGGCGAAAATTCGTCGAGGGCAGCTAACGTGGGCGCCCGTGGTTGAGATTCAACCCGGCAGCCGCCCCGCGAAGGACTACTACCTAGCGCTCGCGGAGGAGGTGCTCCATGGCTAACGTCTCCGACACGTCAAAGCGGCTTCACCATCCCGGGCTCCTCTCGCCCGGACTCGCACACGCCGAGCGATTCCGCGTCGCGATCGCGTGACGACAGCCGACCATCCTGCCAGCCAGTGTCGCCTGGCATGGACCACCCGGCGTCCAAGGCGAGCTCGCCGAATCAATCACGTCCGCGACGATAACCGACCGCCCTGCGAAAGATGCCCGACGAGGCTACCAGGATGGTGTCACGCCGCGTCGTGAGCGGCGACGCCATGCTCGCCGCAGAGGGTGACCTGGTCGCGAAGATGCCCTGCAGTGGTCGACGGCCTGAGCGACGCGCGCGCGTGCTGCCGCACACCCGCCAACTACTTCACGCGCGGTCTGCTACACGTGCCGAGCGCGCCAGGAGGCCTCCGCGCCCAGCGGAAAGGAGTAGTGGCAACATTGAGGAAGGCTGACCTATCGCTCAAGGGCGTGAGCGACCGAGGACATCATAGGCGGCCATCATATCCGCCCACACCGCAAGAGGGTGAGCGTGCGCAAACGGTTCAGCGCCAGGAGCGCACCCGCCTGCCCGTCGAGGCGCGCTCGTCGGGAATGGCAGGACGAGGCGGCCTCCGGAAACCTCTCCGACACAGACATCCGGAGGCTCAAGATGGACCGGCGACGCAGAGCGCCTGCACGCATCCGCACAGAAACCCGAACGCCCAAAAGCAGGACCCGCTCGAATCGGCGGCTTCCGGAAAGCCCTCGCACAGCTGTCGAAAGCGGAGAGGGCGGTTTCGAAACGGCGTGACGGAGACCTGCGCAGTTCCCTCATCGAAGACGTGAAGCGTATCCGTCACGCGCTTGCCTCGAAGAGGCGACAGTGGTAGCCCACGGGCTGCAGGCCGAGCCTGACGGCCGGATTAGCAGCAGCCTATTGTGCATATCGCCCACACCAATAGCACGCGCCCGCAGCCGTAGGGGCCCGCCGGGCAGCCGCGCCGGAAGCGTCTGGCCAACTGTGAGAGCTGCGGAATGTGGCTCCGGCCGTCTTCGGGACTGAGCCGATGATGGGATGCTGCGCCCCAGTGAGCAGCAAGGCACTTCCACGACACGCCGCCGGAAGATGCAAAGGAGCAAACGAGATGAGAAAAGTCGGAATCGTTCTTCCGCGCGAGCGAGGACGAGCGCGACCGATTCCATGGCGGTCGGGTCGCTCGGGATGCTCGCAGACGATCTCTTCCACTGCGCGCTGATCCAGCTCGACTGCGCGTGAAGAAACGGATGACCCCATCGAGTGCGTCGTGCTCGACAACCAGACGACCAGGAACCTCGCCGGGTGAGCTGGAAGCGGTGGGACTGCCACTTCAATCCAGGCGAACCACGCGCCCAATCTCGATCGATACGCTGCTGCGGCTCGGAGGAGGATGGGCGAGGAATGGCCAGACCGATCGGCGCGATCTCAGCTCAGAGTCCAGAAGAGGCGTGGACGATATCCGCTGGGCGGCCTGGCCGACCCGTCGAGACAAGCCCGTGCTCTTCCCTGTGAGAAGCTTCATGCCATACGTGCACCGATATCCGGGCACGGCACGACCGCCGAAAATCATGCGGTACCTCGCAGGCCCGCGCGCTTGCCGCCGACCACCTGAACCTCGAGCATGACAGCACGCGTGCAGCCAGGCGAGACAAGATGCCTGCGTCTCCTACTAACTGGGCGGCGCGGGCGATGGACCGCATGCGCGAGGCGGCATGTGGGACCAACGAGCGTGAAGGGAAAGCCCAGCCCGAACGTTCAGCGCATGTGTTCGCGATCCCGGCGACCCCCAGCCTCGATCTGACTGCGGAGGCTCACCGTCGAATGGGCAGAAGACCAACTCTCGGCGACCGCAGGTGCGCCATCACGTCTGCCACCGACGACACGAGAATCAAGGTCAGCGCGCGCGTCGTCGTGAACACCAACGTGAACCTTGTAACGGACACAGACACGAGACCTGCCCGATCGCGGCGATGGTCCTGGCGCAGCGGTAGCTGGCAACGCAGCGGGTCGCCCATTTCCACTGCGGCATAGGGCATGGACGCGCTTCAGCAGCGTGCTGCATCGAGGGCATCCGGCAGCCGTTGCCGCTGTCGCGCCAACGCCTGTCAGACGGTGAGGAAGCGCAGAGCAGGAGATAGCGGGAAGCGGGAGAGTATCCTCGGGTCGCCGACGTCCGCAGCAGGGGTCCGATCTGCCCGCCTGCTCGCCTCGGACGAGGCAGAGTTCCGCTCGCGCTCGCCGCCTCGAAATCTGTGTCCACGACAACTCGAAACCGCAGCACGTCACCGCAGCTTGTTGTATTGCTCGCTAGCGGCTTCTGGATCTGCTCCATTGCGGACCATCCCACCTGGCGCATCTCGAGCGCGCGCATGTGCGCTCTTCGGAACGTCGTCGATCCAGCGCGCCTTGCCCCTTGGCCCTTGCCTTGCCTTCGCGTTTCCATTGACCAAACCGCGTCGCGCGGGTAAGGGCAGCAGATCGCCCAGCGCGCAACACAACCTTGTGGATCGCCCTGTGTATGTGGCAGCGCGCAATCCCGGGCAGACGCGCGCGCGCGCGCGCTTGTGGCTCGAGGAGACTCCGCCGGAACGCCCTCTTCCAGGAACAGGCGCGCGCGCGCGCGCGCGCAGATCGACTCGATCAGGACTACGGGCGTCGTGATGATGTTGCTCTCTGCTCTCTCTCTCTCCCCTCTCTCTCTCTCTCTCTCTCTCTCTCTCCTCTCTCTCTCTTCTCTCTC
>BNJU01004757.1_pt1 | contig 80476 bp, 91 predicted proteins | sample 8539281 | NCBI WGS metagenome assembly BNJU01 (sample SAMD00202456, study PRJDB9452) | human saliva metagenome | isolation source: human saliva | place: Japan | reverse complement strand
TTACGTATTGCCTGCGGTTTATGAATTTCGGCAGTGGCCCATTTCTCGTTCTGTCTTTTGGGCAAAAGCAGCTGGTGACCACGTCGGATTTAGCAAGTTAACCAGAGATTATCCTTTAGGATGTTTCTCAACACACAGATTACGCAATTACACAGGAAATCATGAATTTCTTTTGATGAATTGAACCGTAAGTACATGATTATCATGGATTACATGATATGCAGTTGATGCTGGATTATCTCTGACCGTGTGGTTGTGATGTGTTAGATGGAAAGATGTCTTGGCAGACAAAAACAATGGGCCGAAGTTTGACAGACAAGACTTCTTGATTCAGGCAGCTGGAACCTCAAAGCGAAACGTCTATCTTTCCTTGGCTGAGAATTGAAGCGATCCGGCTCGCTTTTAATAGAATTCTATATGCAAGGTAAGGGGAAACCATGCTAATCAACAAAAACTTATTATACTATGTGGGGAACGACCTTTTGTATCGTCGGGTCCGGAGCGAGTAAGTTACTGTCATTTTGGTATCACCGTAGCGCGATGACAGCTACGATATCATTAAGCGTTGGTCATCGCGATTGGTTCACTCTTCTTTTTGTGAGTTTGAACATTCATTTTAAAGATGTATCGTTTGTTTTGGCTTTTGCAGGCTTTTTGCCGCTTGAATCTTATCATGGTTTATCTGTTTGCTCCTCAGTACGGAGGAGATTTACGGCCAACAAACAGTGTGTGTGGTTCGGTGATTGGGTGTTATACTATAACTGCGGCAGGAAATCTTTTATCTGTTTAATCTGTTTTGAAATATTCTGCACTATTCCTTTATGTTGCTTTTCTCTGATGACAATCACCCAAGTCAGTTTTGCCTCAGCATGAATCAAATCGAATACCCTATATGTCAGTTTATTCAGTCAGCTTAACGCTGCGATATTCCCGATTTGCAAGAGGAGTTTTATTTGATTAGACGTCCCAAGAAGCGCGTGATTAGAATTGCCGTTGCCCAGCCAGCGAATCAAAGCGCAATTTAAAATTATTGTCTTTGATTTTTAGTTCGCTGGAACGGATTGATACGATTGGAGACAGCCATGGAATTGCGGCGTTTGGCAAAATAAGAAGTTGGACATGGTACACTTATCAGGTTTCAGAGGTTGATATTGAAGTAATTGCACTGGCTGGTTTATTTTTTGCTGATCAGTCATTACTTTGTCGAATCACGGTCGATTTTACAACTTACAGTAAATGAGAATTGAATGTACATAGGAGGAAGGAAATGATTGTATCATAACAGGAGTTTCAGCTGGTTTTGCCGTTTATTGTCGTCGATTGGTAAGAAGGTCACCGGAGTGATTGGTTCAGCGAGGAAGATTGGGAAAGCGACACAACTTCATCAGAATTAGGTCTTTAAAAATTTTATCCGCTTCAAGTGGATGTGTCGGATACAAAAAGGTGATCAGGCCTTAGAAAGTTTTGGCCAGAGGATTGGAACGATTGATATTTTGTCAACAATGGTGGCCTAGTATTGGGCTTAGACAAGGCTTATGAGGCAGATTACATTGGCTGACGATGATTCAGACCAATATTATTGGTTTGGTTTATCTACCAATGTCGATCCCTACCGCAAACAGGTAGAGCGAGATAGCGGATTGATTATCAATCTAGGTTCGCCGACTGCTGGAACGGTTCTTATCCAGGCGCCACCCGCTCCATGGAGCTAGTAAAGCATTCGTAGCAATTTTGAATTTACGTGTGCTGATTTTACAGGACATCATATTCGTGTTACTAACACGAACCTGGTCTGTGAGGAACAGAATTTCAAAACGTCCGATTTAAAGTGGCGATCAACGAGCGGAAAATCAGGCGCCGGAGCTCGCTATTCATTACGACACACAATACCGTTAAGCTTTGACTAAGCGGGACAGCCTCCCTGGCGTCAATATTAACCGATTGAAATCATGCCTTGTTTAAACATTGGAGTGCAGGCCGCTGGAGAAGAATAGATGAGATAGAATGGGGAGAATATGACAGAAATAAACCTTTGGTTTTCAATCGATGACGCTATGTTGAGCAATTTTAAAACAACCCCTTGTGGCCTGTTTACCTACCCACCGTCAGCTTTGTTGCATGTGTTTACTTGGTAAAAAAATTAGCAAAGAATGTGGAGATTGAGAATTTGTGAGGGCACTAGGAACTCCATCTTATGAACCAGTCGTGATTGTGAAAAGCATTTGAGACGCCCTCAGCACTGATCGGTATCCAGAAATGCTCCATTATCGCTTGCTTTCGGCATACGAATACTTTCCAAAGACTTAGACAGAATTCCTTTACCTAGACGCAGATATTTTATAGTCTGAATGATATTTTGTCCTTTATGAAATGAGTTAGAGCTTTATGGCTGCTGCGGCTAGTCGCGGATCAGATGCCAATATGACAGATTTAGTCATTGCCGGTGGCTTATGAATTTGAAGCGAAAGTTACACCCGGCGTTTTACTTGCGAATTTGACCGCTATTCGAAAAGAAGTAAACGAGGAAAGATTTAATATACTGCTCGCACAGTTTTAAACTTTTTACCGGATCAAGATGCTGAATGCTTTTGTGGGCGGCATTTGACAATTCAGATTCCAGGATGACCAGGCACTATGATGTAACGCTGCTAACAAAGCATATATTATGCTCGAGTAAAGGGGAGAGTGGGAATTGATCGGGTGATTGAGAATCCGTTTTTCTTTCACTTTTGCGGTCGAGATGTTTTGGCTGAAAGAATACGGACGCTACGCGCTTACAAGCATCACCAACATCGGTCGGTGAAGAGTTGGCAGATAAACGAAACCAACCAATTAAATGGTTGATTTTCTTTATAACCATGTTTATTAGAATCTTCGTCGGTGTGGTATTTATTAGAGCTTTTTTCTCGGGTTAAACAACCGTGATATATCATGGTCGCCATTGGGGAGTTAATGAATGTTTTTTTTCGACTTGTTGAAAAGAAGGCTGCGCGAAGTTTTTGTTTGTTAATTCAGGAGCATTGCTAGCTTTGAACGTTAAAAGACGCCCGCCAACTTTGTAAGAAAGGGACGGTCAGCTCGGCTAAGATCTGCATACGATAAATGCGCAGACAATATCAACCAAGCGAAAGTCTTTTATCTTTGAGCAAAAATCTTCGCCCGGACCATGAAATGAACTTTTTTCCAAACCTAACTCGTCAGCTGGGTGATTAAAAACAGTAATACGGTTGTTTAGAGAGTCATTAACGTCATGACTAATGTTGGATAGAGTGATTTTCATCGGAAGACTCGAAAACTTCCTGCCCTGCTCCAATATCCAATAGGTTTGATGCTTTTGTTTTCAATCCGTCCCTGTAAAATTGGCGCAATGGAATCATAGAAATGTTGGAGACAGACTTTTGTCAGTAATAGCGGTCGATTGATAAGCTTATTCCATTCAATGAGCAGTTCAGTTAGGTGTAACTAAATTGCTTTCGTCGGTCTGTGAACCAATTCTGTTGCTTTTAAGAGTTCATGGGGTAATTTTTCGGTGTCATCATTTCGTCCTTATTTGTATTTCTATTGACATACCAGATAATCAGAAGATAGAATTGCACCTCTTCTGCTACAGAAGTCTAAATTTTTATTCTTTTCATTTCTTCTGGTATAACGTCTATAATAAATTCTAAAGGAGAATGATTATGTGGATGATTATTTTTAGCCATTGCTGGTAGTACCGATATTGTTTGTGATTGCTAGTTACAATGGTCTTATTGGAAAGTCGTATGCAAAACCAAGGAAGCGTGAGTCAAATTGATGTCAGTTAAAACGTCGAAATGATTTACGTCAAACCCGATTGAAACAAAATAAAGGGCATGCTAAATATGAAGCATCAACGGCTGAAAGTAACAGAGCTTGTCGTCAAGCGGCAGCTGCTACAACGCCAGCAGAAGCCATGAAAGCAAGTGATGCCTGACGTCAAATTTCTGGCACGGCAGTCAAGAAATTACCGTAACTGAAAGGGCACGAACTTTGTAAATTGCAAGAAGAATTGACTAATTGAAACAAAATTCTGTATTCTCGTCAACTCTTTATAATAGTAACAAGCACATAATGTGAAGCTGGAAACATTTCAAGGCAATATTATTGCCGAATGTTTAGTTTTTAAGTCGGCAGATTTCTCTTTAGCTGTCCGAGAGGAAGAAAAATCCGTACCAAAAGTTGATTTTAGCGGTTCAGGGTGACTAATATGCTTTTGATCAAATTACAGGTCAAAAGACGAACGTGGGTCTCTTTAATTGCTTTTTGCTTTGTTAGCGATTATTGGTGCTGCGGTGGTAGGGTATTTATGGTTAGATTCAACTCGGTGGCGTGATACTGCCTTTATTATTGGCGTGTATTTATGTTTTAGTACGATTTTTTCAGTCTACTGAGGTTGTCATGTTCATAATCTGGTGCTCGCTAAGTCACCGAGGCTGAAGCTCCTGATTTGCAAATTATGTGGTGCAGAAGACATGGCGATGGTAGCGCAAGTCCCGAGCACGGCATATATTGCAGAGGACTATCGCCCAACGTCTTGCGGTGACGGCTCAAAGTCGAAAAACGCAGCAGTTGCCGCGACAACGGGTTCAGCAATAAATCTAATGAATCGTGAAGAATTGCCGTTATTGACACGAAGTGAGTCACATTCGGAATGATGATACTGAATTTCAACGATTGTAGTAGCGCTTGTTAGTGCGGTAACGATGTTATCGAGCTTGGCAGGCGCATGATGCTTCAGGAGTGAATGCAGACGATAATGAGTATAATGATAATGGTTTCAAGCGTTCTATCGTTGATTTTATCGCTCGTTGCGATTATCTTGGCTCCTTTTAGCAGCCACTTTGGTTCAGTTGGCGATTTCGTCAACGTGAATTTTTGGCAGACGCCTGGCAGAATTAACGCGCAACCGGCAAGGGACGATTAACGCCTTCGAAATTAGAAAATAGTTGAGCCGATGCACCACAAAGTTGATGACGCTAGTGCCTCTATCACCATCCGAAAAGAAGGTGACTTCGTTATTTTACACTCATCCGCCGATTTCAGATGAGGAGCGTTTAAGAAAATGTGTGTGTTGTTGGAGATAGGCTACCATGATTGTGCCGCACCGCGACTGTCTGTCCCAATCTTTTAGACACCATATAGATTTTAGTTGGTGATAGCTTTATCTATGTTGTTTTTGGAATGAGAGAAGAGACGCAACAGTTTGTAAACAATCCATGTTGATTATTCAAATATAGGACTGGTAAATATCATGGTTCAAATGGGATGAAAAATAAACAGCAAACTGAAGTTAGGTTTGTGTTAAGATATTTATGGAAGTTTGAAACATATAGCTGTTGATTTTGGGATTGACTCTTCCAGGAAAAGATACATGATAAAGAAAAGCAAGCAAAAGTAGTAAGTGAAAACAGAGTAGCTGAGTGTTGATTTGTAAGTTTCAATTCGAGCAATGGGTGTATGGCTCAGCAATTTTATTGACTGGAAAGCTATAAATACTCAGTTGGGAGTCCGAAAGTCGCAGAGATAACTCTAAAATAATCGTTGTTTCAAAAATGAGAAAGAGATTGAGCTGAGAAGTCCAAATAAAGGATGATCCAATAAATAAAGATTGTGAAATAAATGCGTCATATGAGCCGTAGAGTGCATTTGGAGTATTAGCATCTGAGTAGTAAAAGTCAAAAATGGCTGTCTCTAGTTTTTGTTTCATTAGTTTGGAGCTGTGATACATTTCTAGGAATTGTTGTTTGAGAGGAAGAGGATTTTCATTTTTCTTTGACTCGGGTCATGGGTGAGACTTTATGACGAGACAAATACAGAGTAGATGGAAGAGCAGGCAGGAAAGCTATGCATTGAATCTGACGATAACTGCGAAATTGTTGGTTTGCTGACAGCGAAGAAGCCAAACTCCTAATGCTACGTCCGGCAAGTGCAGGAGATAGTGATTAAAGGTGACATAGAGGAAAAGCTGGCATCATCTCTTCCTCTGCTAGATCTTTTTCAAAATAGGCATTTGCAGACCACTACGATAATCACTCATCATATCTGATGATATTTGCAAAACAAACGACAGAAAAAGCTAGATAAAGAGTTGGAGCGAGTTAGACATACAAAGACAAAAAGCAGGGTTTGAGATAGCCCATGTGAATGAGCCAATGAGCTGCATGGGCTGTTTGATCAGCTTTCATCTCACAAAAATAGAAAACACTCGGAACGAGAACGATAAAATTAGCAATTCCAACAGCAAATTTAGGATTTGGTAAACTGGATGCAAAGACTACAAAAACAATATTATAAATGGAAGAGCCTAAGATATTGAATATGTGACAGACTAATAAAAGCAACATTTATTTTCTCAAAATAAGTTTCAAGATAACCTCCTATGTGCTGTAATGATTACAAAGCAAAAAGTAAATTAATAGCCTCATGAGTCGGGCACAACTGGCAAGAACGATATGGTAAAAGTGACTTGCAAAACAAACTTTATGTATTTTGGTATAATGATGCAACGTTAGCAAAACGTTACATATTCAACAAGAGTTAATTTTCTTTGAGGAGTCAATTCCATTTTGATAATATTCGGCACTAGTCTGGCAATCTAATAGTTGCAAGATATGGACAGCTTGTTTCATTTGTTTCAACTGTTTTCTTTATTTCCTTGAAGGAATCAGAGTTCTCCTTGAGCGAATTTTAAAACGATTCGTAGATAGGTCATTTTCTTATAAAATGAGCTTTAAATCCAGTTTTCGAAGAAATAGCTATGCAAAGTGTCTTGATTCAATACGGCTAGAGAAGCCATTTATAAAAATGGTAATAATAGCATAACGATTGTTCTCAAATAAGCTCTCAAAAATCTTTTCTATTGACCATTTCTTTTTGTATATTGTGAAAGCAAGTTTTGAGGAAGAATAGTCGTACAAAAGGCGAAAAGTTTAAGTTCATACAACCCTAAATATCCACAGAAAAGAGATATTATGAAGAAAGTTACTTTTCCTCTGTGGAAGCTGTAAATCCATCTTTTAGGGCATAGAAAACTTTGACAATACATAGCCAATCATATCTTTCTTTTTCTGGATTTTTGATATAGAGCTTGTTTTTCTACGTAAAAGCTGATAAAATCTGGATTATCAGACTGTTCTGAAGGAAATCAATTAGTTGTTGTTCGAATGATGTCCATGAGTTGCTAGAGTAAATTTTTAACATCTGTGTGGATGTTTTCAAGACTGAAATAATTTTTGAGCAGAAAAGTTTGCTCCGACCATTTTCAAAAACGTGACAGCATAGACTTTCGAAAATTCTCCTCCGGTTGCTTCTGTCAAAAAGAAATATGTCTAGCATCTCGGAAATATTTAAATATCGACCCAAATTATCCATCACAATCCTCCTTGATGTTATTATTATAACAAAATAATGGTTTTCTCCTATTTCCTCATCTCAAAATGGTATAATAAAATTAGAAAATTTAAATACAAATGAGGAAATGATGTTACATATTCAAGAAATACGTAAAATCAGATGGTCTTGCTTTTGAGCAAGGATTTGATTTGACACAAGAATTGCAAGCGCGCAATCTCTGAAATTTTAAATGTCCAAGATATTTTTGTGCGGGAAAGGCAATATGAGGACGATCTTTACTTTACTAGATTATGATTTGTCTTATAATTATTACACTGGCATCAAGTCGCGCATGTGGAGCCAGTAGAGCAAAAGAGAGCTACTTGAATGAAGTCTTTTGCCGATGCGCATAGTGGAAAAGTGGATCAGATTTGATAGCAGATGACTGATGTTACCGATTGAAAATGAAGAAATCAGTCTAGCTGAAAGTGTGGCAGATAATATTGTTGTCAGTACATCCTCTAAAGTGCTGACGCTGAGGAGGAAGCGTGATAAGCACGCTCTTCAGGAAATGATTGGCAGGTCATGACCGAAGAAGAGTACCAGCAAAGTAAACAAGAGCAAAGAGAAGAACAGTCCTTTTGCAAGCGCCTGTCAGGTCTGTTTGATGAGGAGGACCCTCTTTAAAATTGGTCTTTAACAACAAATCCTTTCTCTTTTTCCTGCTTTAAAATGATAAAATAAGACAAACAAAAAGCAGGAGTGCAAAATGACAGTCGAATTTTGTGCTGTTGGTATGTACGTCATGGGTCGTAACCTGTCTTTAATATTGAATCTCGTGGTTATACAGTAGCACTTTACAACTGTTCAGCTGAATAAAACAGAAGATGTGATTGCATCTCACCCTGACTTTGTGTCAGTTATGATGCGTGGAAAGTTTTGTAAATTTCTATTGAAAAACCACGTCGTATCATGCTCATGGTCAAAAGCTGGGCAGGAACTGATGCAACGATTCAGGCATCTTTTTACCTCTTTCCTCGATAAGGGAGATACCTGATTGGATTTGTGGAAACATTTTGCATAAAGACACCATTCTGTCGTTCAGAAGAATCTGGCAAATTCAGGAATCAATTTCACTCGAACAGGTATCTCGTGGCGAAAAAGCAAGCGCTTTGATAGACCGTCTCATCGTGCGCTGGGCAAAAAGAAGCTATGCGAATTAGTAGCAGACGTGTTGGAAGAAATTCAGCGAAAGCACTAGAAGACGGTGCGCCATGTGTAACTTGTGTCGGACCAAATGGTGCAGGTCATTATGTAAAATGGTACACAATGGGATTGAGATATGGCGATACGCACTGATTGCAGAAAGTTGCGATTTAATGCAGCACTTCTGCTTGATCTTTCAGCAGCAGAAATGGCTGAAATCTTTACCGAATGGAATAAGCGAGTGAGTTGTCGCCATCTCGACTGAAATCATTGCTGATATTTTGACACGTAAAGATGATGAAGGACAAGATGACCGGACCGCGATTACATCTTTGGATGCAGCTGGAACAGAAAGGAATCGGCAAATGGACGAGCCACAGCTCTTTGATTTTGGTGTTCCACTTCCACTCATTACGGAGTCTGCTTTTGCACGTTATATTTCTGCTATAAAGAAGAACCTGTCTCAAGCTTAGCAAAGTTCTTCCAAAAACTCACTGCTATTAAATTTGATGGGGATAAGGCTGAATTAATTGAAAATTCGCCAAGTTTCATACTTTCCCGAAAATCATGTCTTATGCACAAGTTGCTTTCTGCCACACCGCGTGTCGCATCTCAAAAAGAGCAGGCTTGGAATCTTCCATTTGCGAAATTGCTTCTATTTGGCGTGCTGGATGTATCATCCGAAGCTCGTTTTCGCATCACGTTGATGCATATGCGGTCGTACGCAGATCTTTGCAAACCTACTTCGACGAATACTTATGGATGTACAGCAAAATATCAACGTTGTGAACGTGATGTAGTTGCTTTAGCTGATCAGGCGTGAGAGCCAGTGCCAACTTTCTCTAGTGCGATTGCTTATTTTGACAGCCATCGTGCAGAAAACCTGCTGCCAGCTACTTGATCAGTCAGCAAGGCGATTACTGGCGCGGCAAGCACGTATGGGACGCAAGTGACAAAGAAGGCATTTACCATCATTCTGGTAAGGATGAAAACAGGATAGTCTATGGGGAAGCGGATTTTATTAGTTGAGAAAGAAAAATTAGCGCAATTTTATTGGCTTAGGAGCTACAAAGAAGGTTATCGAGCTGATTCTTTGAAACAGGAAAAGATGTTTATGTCTGCGAGAGCTTGGATCACACGACGTAGTCCTTCGTTGAATTTTATGCTTGACGATATGACAGGAACAGAATGCCACACAATTCGGCGATGACAGCCCGCTTCGGTCATCATTGTATTGATAATCGTGGACATATTCTCTTTCAATATACTGAGGAAATCCAACGCTTTGCTGTTGCTTACATGGTAGAACCATTCAACAGACGGGACTTAGTTGGATTTCTGCCATTTTTCGTGGGCGTGATTTTATCGACCAGCATTGTAGTCAGATGAAAGTTCCAAACTATCCTATCGGAATCTTTCGGATTGATGTGCAACTCGCTGTGGCTAGCTGATATCGAGGCGGAAGAAGTCGATTGCTTTGACCGAAGAGAGTATGACTTTATTAGCAACATTGCTGGAAGCCATCAGGCTGCAAGCCGTGAAACAGCTGCTAGACCGCGTGTGGAAATAATGAAGAGCAGTTGAAACACAAATGTTGTCGATGTTTATAGCTGCCATTCTGTCGTAGTGATATACAGGGGCAGTCATATAAAACCGTGTGGTGTTGGTTATGCGTACGGGCAATAACTCTGAGGTGCAGGAACATCGTTTCCTTCTGCACTTTTCTAATGGGCGTAGTTTCTTTGAAGTCTATTACAATCTGCAAGCAAGAAATAGGAAAAATTTTTAAAATATTATAGCAAAACGCTTTTACAAAATAGAAACATATGATATAATTAAAAGTCGAACAATAGCAAACGTCTGTGAAAGCGGTTTGCGGAAAATTCTTATAAGAGATATGAATGATGAAAGAGACATTCAAAACATATTCCAGCTCTCACCCTCGGCACGAAAAAGCTCTTGATGGTCGTCATCGCAGTAATGCCTCGCGGCTGGTTTGATGATCGCATTGCAAGTCAATTCCAATGTGATCGATCCAAACGTAGCTGCTCTTGTTACAACAGGCGGTATTCTTTTGAGCAAATCGGTTTTGGGACGTACGGAAACCTTCAGCATTTTGCTTCCATTAGCTGTTGGAGGTAGCTGGCAAAGGAAACGTGCTGGTGGTGCACGGCCGTCACTTTCATTTATTTGTAATTAACCGTATTACAGTCTTTAACTGAGCTCTCAGACCTACAAAACAAGTGAGCTACTGCAGAAAACTGGTCTCTGAGAAACCACCAGGTGGCTGATTATTTTGTAAGTGCACTTTCGAGGTCTCCTGCCCTAATAGGTGTGGGGTGTTTGTTGGCATCATTGCTGGTTTGTTGAGTTCAAGCTACAAATAAATATTATATTACCTTAAATTACCGATGCGCTTATTCTTTTAATGGTAAACGGTTTGTGCTTATTCGTTGTTATTTTATGTTCTACAATTGTGGTTTTGATTCGTGTAGTATTTGCCAGTTGTTCAAACTGAATCAACACTTGGTATTTGATTACACTCTCAAAAGACAGCCCACTCTCGCACCATTTTGTTTGGGTACTTTAGAACGTTCCCTTACATTTGGTCTCACGTTGATTATCCCACGAACCATGCCAGCGCTTGGTGGTACTTTATGACAAATCTTAACAGCAGCAAAAGGTACTGGGTATTTGGTCAGACCCACTTTGCTTGTATGGGTAACAATCTAAGTTAACTCAGTACTGATGCTTAGCCAACACCAACACTTGTTGATACAGTACATCCAGCTGTTTCAAAGTTGGACAAATGATTGTCTATTCGGTGCATTTTTGATGGTGTGGCTGCTGTTACTACCGCAATGTTGATTTAAGACAAGAAACACCACGCTGTAAGCAACGATGATCATGGACAGCTTTCGCAACTTTCAGACTGGTGTTACTGAGCCAATTGAATATATGTTCATGTTCGTTGCAACAACCTATGTATCTTTGTTTATTCAGTAGTTCACAGCGTCTTGCTATGGCTGACGTGTTAACCTACGCATGCACTACCCGGTTCTATCGAATTCCTGACCTCGTACACCAATGGCGATCAATGCGGGTCTTGAAGCGGATATTATTAACTTATCTGGTAACAGCGCCATTTGCGTTATCATACCATCGTCAACTCATGATTCAAAAATTCAACTATGCTACCTCCAGGACGGTCAGAAACTGGCGAAACTGCCGATGGAGAAGATAGTCCTTCGTTCGTCGCCGGTGCGTGCAGCAGAAGTACCTGCTGTGAATATTATCAATCTTCTTTGGTATCGTGCAAACATTGCTGATGTTGACGCACGTATGACATCATCTGCGTAACTGTTAAAGATGGCGAAAAAGGTACAGAAGAGCAATGAAAGCCGAAGGAGCTATGGGTTTGGTGATGAAAAGGTCATGGTGTTCAAGTTAACCCAGGACCAAAAGTGGATGTTTTGAATTCGACATTCAAGACTTACTTGACTCAGGAGTGATTCTGAAACTCTTCTGAAGCCAAATGACAGTTTGCTGCCGAAGCGAGCGCCAAAGGCGTGACAGAAGAAGTTGAGATGCCGTAGACGGTGAAGATTGCGATTGGCAGATGTCAAAGATCCCAGTTTTCAAAAAATGATGGGTGACGATTGGTTGCTGAACCCGGAAAATGGCAAGATTTACTTCACCAGTAGCAGGTACGGTTAGCAGCTTTTCCTACCGTTGCCTTTCCGGTTCTTGACCGATAATGGTCTTTAGCGTTGTTCATATCGGGACTCTGATACGTCGGCCTTTGTTGCAAACCATTTAGCGGATGAAGGTGGTGAAGTTGACGTGCTGTAGCAGGTGATCTTCTGTGACAGTTGATTTAGAAGCCACTGTGCTAGCAGGTCGAAACTTCAACAGTTGCTGTCTCACAACGGCCAGTTGGTTAAATCTGTAACTGCTGGGAAAGACATTCGGCAAAGTAGTGCGCGAAAACAGTTGTTACAAAGTAGAATTGTAACAGAAAAGAGAACTGCGGCAAATTCTGACTTTAAATACTCAGCAGTTGGATGGGAAGATGAGCAAGAAAAAAGCTAGATCAACTAAAGCAGAGCGATTCTTCAAGAAAAATATGATGTCATTTGCCTGCAGGAAGTTTGATTGAAGAAATGGAGCTCCGAACAGGTTGTTCCGCAGGGCTCCATTTTAATATGCGGTGATGGCGCCACGCGATTCATAAAGATCACTTTGCGCATTGTCTGTGGAGTAGATTGATAGAGAAAGGTCTATTTATCATTGGTCTGGCTTATAATCGCGCTGGTTTTGATTTGTTTCTGGCGAGGAGTTGTTATTTACCCAAAGCTGCTGGAAACCAAGGAGTTGGTTTCAGATGCCAACGATCCGTCAGATTGCCACACCAGAAAAGTCCTCTAGCGTGAAAAACAGAAGTTGATGGACGGGCTTTGGTAACGGTGGCTTCTGTCATCTTTTCTTGGTGGGACAGCATTTCCCAAGAATGGGCAAGTGAAAAAGAATTCATGCAGCGATATGCCTCTAAAGAATAGATGGGAGATTTAACAATCCTGCCGGTTGCGAGGCTATCGGCAATATCTTTAAAAGTCCGCTTGCTCTGCAAGAACAGTTACAAGCGCCAGGTTACAGTTGGCTGGTGCCAGCAACAAGTTGCAGTGATATTGCCGCTGGCTGAAACAAAGATGCTCAAAATATCGTCTATTATAAAGATTTAACGTTGCAACCGGTTGTTGTTTTTTGACGGCAAAGCAAATCTGTCACAGACCATTTTAAGCTAGAAGCAGAAGTTAGACAATAATCAAAAACGTAGATGAAACTTCCTGTTTTTGATTATTATTCTTTAGAGGTGTGGCGTTTCCGTGCTGCTTATAGTATTGGCCCCAGCCGCGAGACCACTCTGTCAAACGTGTAATTGCGGGCATTATCTATACTATACCAATAAACCTTTAAACTGCCGTTGTTTTAACACAAACGTCTGTCCCTGCTGCTGAGTTTTCCCAGTGCCAAAAGCGCCTTGTTGGTTGCTGGCAGCTGATGGGCAGCTGCTTCTTGTTTTCGTTTCTTCTTCCGCTTGCTTCTCTCCAGCTATTTTGTTCTTCTTTGCTGCTTTTTTCTGTTTAGCTTGTTCCGCTTCCTTTTTTTCTTCTTCTCAGCGGCTTCCTTTTGTTTCGTTTTTACCTATAGCAATATATATTGCTAGTTTTCTTTTGTGAGTCAAACCCATTTTTAGTCGTCGTGAAATTTTAGCAGCTTCTTCATTGTTTTTTGTTAATTTTTAACTCCAAAAGCTATATTCTTCCCATTTTCGCGCTGATTTCCCATGTAAAGGAACCAATAAAAGAATAACTAGAGCTAGAATAGCAATATTCTTTGTTTTAAAAGGTAAACAGAAAAAAATCTTTCATCATAATCTCTGAAAATGACAACGTTTACAATTATTATATGCACTTCTTTGAGAGAAGCAAATAGATAACAGATTGGCTATGCTTATGTGTTCCCATCTTTTTGTTATTTTCAAAATGGTATAATGAAGTATTAAGAATCTAGAGGAAGCAGATGCGTTGGTCCCAAGGTGGTGGTAATAAATCAAGTGTTATTGATAGTCGGCAAGGTAGATGGCGTCATGATCCGTCGTCGGCGGAGTGTGATGAATGCGGCCTGGCACCTGGTGAACGTGTAGGAAGAACGGACGTCGTTGTCGTTAAAAAAGGAAGGTACGCGGGAACAATTTTCGTGCGAGATGACCACGGGAATCACTGCTCGGCGCAAAAAAACGTCCTGTTTCAGGTGATGAGATTGAAGCAACGCGCTGAATTGAAGGTGCGCAGGCAATGAAACGAAATCGCAAGTGAATTTATCGGAAGCTGGTTAGAAGACAAGGATTTAGATGAATATTGAATTGTTTAGAAGTATCGTAGCTTTAAAGATGTGAGCGAGCTGGAAAACCTCTGAAAACAGATTACAAAAACAGCTAAAAGAAAAGGAACAATAAATGAAACCAATGATCAATTTTCTTTGTGAAGAATAATCCACTAGTCATGATAGGCACCACTTGATTCCTGAAATGCCAATTCTAGTGGGCTTGATGCGACTCAACCATCAATATTTTCTTGCTTTTGGGATTATGGAAAATTGCCTATACTTTTGGCAATATTTGTATCATCTCATCTGGGATAATGCCCGCAAAAAGTTTAGAAATGTTGTTCGCTGCGTAGTTAGTGGAGCTTTTGTCATGGCCGGAGAATCATTTTCAGGTCTACTTGCGTTCGTCAGCCTGGTGAAATTTTGCCAACTTGTTTTACAGATCGCCTGCTAGAAAGTAACATTGGTGCTGCGCAGCTTTATGTTTAGTCACCCAAGTGGTGAGAAGCTTTCGGCAAGATGTAGCTGCTCGAGATTTTCATGAAGCTGCAGGGTTTAATCCAAAACAGAATCATTTTGACTTGATTATTTTAAATAATTGATGCAGTGCGAGAAAACTCAGGTTTGAAACGAAAAAGAAGAAGATTACAGTACTTTAAGGCTTCAGTGGCAAAATTGACTTGGTATGAGAGACCTATTTAAGGTTACAAACGCATGTCGGCTTTCTGCGTGATTTCAACCAAGCGAATGGCTAAAATTAAAATCAAAAGCCTGCTGCAAGTGGATTTTCTATCACTGAACAAAGGATTATTCGAGGAGCTAAGAGAAGTCAGCCACGTAGCTTTTTGGCAGAAACTCAAAAAAGAAAAAGTTACGCACATCACACGAGGAGAACGCCGTGTTTCAAAGAATTGGTAAATTTGGGACTGTTAGATGAAGCATCAATGATTTTGCTGTTGACTCTTTAACAAAGTAGATTCAGCTAATCTCAATGAAAAATAATGCTTTGAAAGTGGGCAAATGACTTTTCATATCAGGGAAAGTGGCATCGGCGAAGAAGCTAAGAAGTTTTGCGGATTCGTGAGCGAAATCAACAACCGCGTACAACAAACGGCTACCAAGCGAACAACAACCGACCGAGCAATCCTCTGACTATAAGAATGAAACAAGCGCGAGTTAAGGGTTGATGGAGAGCAAAAGAGAAAACTTTTAGCGAAATTAGACCAAGGAGGCAGACTAGATGGAGAGTGTGGTCGGACGAAACGATGGCGCATAGGAACCAAGCGCGTCAATTTGATCGAGTTGGTGAAACAAATCGCCGATCCAGATGTGGCGGCTATCCAGCTGAGCGATTAACCTGCCAGAAATCAACCGGAAGTACTTTAAGTTTAATCATATTTCGAGCGAAACCGTTTCTGCTGGGGTGACAAAAGCGTATATTGCCAAAGAAGAAGCCGATATTGGTGAAGAATGAGGCGGCGCAGACGTTTCTTGCGAAGAAACTCCAGAACCAGTCGAAGCGCAGAAACGCTGGGTAACTATCAATGTATCGTCAACGAATATCTTCCGGCTAGTCTCTGGCGAATAGTTTGCAGCGATTTAGATGATGTTGGTCGTTACAAGGCTTTTGAGAGTTACTGGACAATTCGTGGCAGATTATCCAAACCAAAAAGCGATTACCTTTTTATGGTGATTTCAAGTAAAAAAGCATGATGGCAGCCTTTGTATGACGGTCGGAAAAACGCAGGCCCAATGGACCTGCTTCATTATCCTAGTTTGTTGGGATGTAAAGAATGCTATTTCTTCTGGTCTGGCTAAGGAAAGATTGATGGAGTAAAAGAAGCGCGCATTGATTTGATGATATTGCGGTTAACCGTCGATGCGAGATGAGATTTTGCAGGTTATTTTTACAGCACCGGATGCAGGAAAAATTTGCCAACTTTCTTTACATCGAATTTTAATTTTGGTGATTTGGAACGCATTTTCGGGACGTCCAAAATGGAGATGAAACTTGGCAGGCCTGTCGGTCATGGAAAGAATAAAATTTTAGCAGATAGTTCGTCTGGAAGGAGAAAATCGTCATTAAATTAAACGATTGATTTGATGAAAAGCATACTTCTGTTCCGTCGTTTTATTAGAGAGCAGATTTCAGATGAGGATTTGAAGGCGATTGATGCTGGTCGAGTAGCCTCTTAGTCAAGAATTTCAATCTTATTCGATTATTGTTGTCTGTGAAAATAAGAAAAGAAAGTAGTTGTTGATTTGTGCCCCAGGAGGTCAAGGTTCGTCAGTCGTCTGTTTTTCTTTTCTTTTTATTGAGACCCAATCGAGCTGAGAAAGGTGTGCGACTTCATTACGGATACCTTTACTCACAAGGAGTGGAGAATCTTCGATTAGTTCTATGACGCGTCTGGTCGTGCAGAATACTTTTATGGCCGAAAGTCTGGGATGAGCAATACTGGCTGGGTTTGATTCATGTGTTTAGGGAAATAGCAGTAACTGTTTAATTTACCAGATTATGGCGTCTGTTTTTGGAATGGCTTGGGAAAGCCGACGAAGTTTACGTTGTTAAACCACGTCTGGCTGTATGGTGTTAGCCATGAAGAAAACTATCGCTATCAGGATGCGGCTCCGTTATTCAGGCTTATGATCAGATCCAGGTGATCTATGCTGGGAAGCGTGCAACAGATACGTCGGAGCGAGCGACTAGCGAAGCACTTGGTCAAAAGCCTAATCTTGCTAGCCAGGATTCATTGTAAGACAAGAATTATTAGAAATAAGGGTGAGGACAAATCGGTCATTTTGAAACACCTGATTTTGTTGTCGACCATCACGCCTCGGTGCGTTTGGAAAACCTCTGAGCAGCACCCGCAAAACTTGACGCCGTGCGATATGTCGATTTATCAGCGCGCATTATAACCACTTAGCAGTGTTTCGATTGGTACTAACGTCGGTCAATTGTACATGGGAAATTTAATTCGCTCAAAGTCGACAGAGTTTCTCCAAACTGCTGCGCCCTGTACTATAACTACATAAACAAGCGAAGCGAGGCTTTTGTCCCAGCTTCTAGAACATAGTAACATGGCTTTACCAACCATTGCCATTGTCGGCCGTCCTAATGTCGGCAACCAACACTTTAACCGGATTGTTGGGAGAGGATTTTCGATTGTTGAGAAGTTGAAGGAGGACCAGAGACCGGCTTATGTGCAACGGGCTGAGTGGAATCGCAAGTTTAGCATGATTGATACAGGCGGATTACGACGTAGATGCACCTTTTATGGAGTAAATCACACCAAGCAGAGATTAAGCGTGGAGCAAAGCGGATGTCAATGTTTTGTGGTGTCTGGGAAAAGGTGGTTACAGATGCGATGAATATGTGCTCTATGCTTCTAGTAGCAAGACCCACAAGCCAATTATTTTAGCGGTCAATAAAGTAGATAACCCAGAGATGTAGTGAAATTTTTACTTTATGCGCTTTGGTCGGGTGATCTTTATCCTGTTTCTTCCGTTCAGGACGTATTGCGGAGATGTCCTGATGCTATTATGAAAATCTCCAATGAAGAAGAAGCTGAAAATCCAGACATTACGATTAAATACCACCAATGGTCGTCCCATCGTCGGCAAGTTCCAGCTCTAATCAATGCGATTTTAGGAGAAGATCGTGATTGCGAAGGGTCCTGTGGCTGGTACTACTCGTGATGCGATTGATACGGTCTTTATGACGATGAGGGACAAGGAATTTACTATGATTGACAATAGCGGGTATGCGTAAGTCAGGTGAAGGTCTATGAAAATACAGAGAAGATATTCTTGTTATGCGAGCTGCGTGAGCCATTGACCGAAGTTCCGATGTTAGCTCATGGTGCTCACTAAAGAGGATTCAAGTATATGATGATCGTTGGCTTCGTTGAAGCAGTGTGTGCTAATTATTATCGTTGTTAACAAGTGAATAATGCTGAAAAAGATAACAAGACCATGCAAATTGGGAAGCCGATATCGCGACCACTTTCAGTATCTCTTATGCACCAGTTGTCTTTTGTATCAGCTCTGATCAAGCAACGCTTGCATCAATTGTTGCGGGCGATTGGTGAGAACCAGTCAAAGTCGTACTACCGCATTCCGTCAGTTGCTCTCAAATGATTGTCATGGATGCCATTGTTTAATCCGACACCGAATTTATCAAAGTGAAACGGCTGAAAATCTTCTGCGACAATAAAGTCGCGACTACTAAATCCGCCAACCTTGTTATTTTCACAAATGAAGAAGAGCTCATGCATTTTCTTATATGCGCTTCAGAAAATCAAACTGCAAAAGCTTTTGCATTTGAAGGACACCACCATCTCATTGCCAGAAAGGAAGTAGGGTGAACCAATCAAACAAGGCTGTTCACAAAATAGTAGAAGTACAGCACAAGATAACTAGTCTAACGTACCTATGTGAAAGAAATATGAATTGGCTGGGGTCATTGCCAAAGTGGTGCTCATTGAATTGCAAGTGCAGCTTGCGTGAATATTCACTATGATGATAAGGCTAAAACCGTTTGGTTTTTCGCTATTGGTTATCACTTTAGTCTGACGTTGTGCAGTGAATTGCAATATCTTTTCTTGGCTGCTATACATTGGGAGCCATTTGTTGATGACAATGCCCCTACTTTACGTGGAATTTGGCCTTTTATATTCTAGTAACAGGCAAATAACATTGCGGCCTAGTTTTATGAAAGTGCTGATTGCACGCCAAATGCTATAAAAGCTCAACGAGGACATTTTCTAAAAGAAAGCGAGAACCTTGCTTTTTTTTTCTTTATGCTGAAAATATGGTATAATGAATAGATAAAGCTGTGTGGTACTTATGGCAAAAATTGATTCCTGGAAGATTCACTAAATAATAGCCCTTTTATGAAGCAGGAAATGAAAATCTTCAGTGAAAGATCAGATGATTACAGTCGGTTGGAAAATCACAATTCATGATATAGTTTGGATGACGAAGCCATTTTTTGCGCCTGTGATTTTTTTCAAAAGAAATACTGTGCCCATCTAGCAGGCTTAGAATATTTTCTTAAAAATGACCTGAGATGAAAGTCGTTTGACCAATCTTGAAGAGGAGCAACAACTTCAGAGAAAAACTCAAAACGAAAGTCTTCTTTTGCGTCTTCTTTCTGGATAAAATCCTTTGACAGAAGATGCAGTTGCTCCGCTAACCGGCTGCTGTTGCTGGGCAAAAGAAGACGATTATACAGGACACCTTAGACCTTTGCACTGAAGTCGTTTATCAGATGAGCGTCTTATGTTATCCGGAGATATCGTGCTTAAAGATTATTGAAAAGGCGATTATTAATAAACGGCGTTACCTATTATGAAAAATGCAATTGGTTGCCGAGCTGAAGTTAGTCAAGAGGTGATCCAAAGCCATGAGGACTTGTTTTCATCAGCAGGATCAAGATGCTTCTTTTATCTTTCCAATGCTATGTATCTTATTTTCAGTTTTGGTTTGAAGAAAGTGCAATCGACTTCCATGAATTTGCTGCATTTCGCTTGGAATATGTCTATGACTATGACAAAGCCTTTTTCAAGATTTGTTGGAAGTAGGCATCTATGATTTTGGCGTAGAGGAAAATTAGATTATTTTGAGCCTCACTATTGCTAAGAACAAAATTATAAATTTATACGGTGGTGACTTTATTTTTTATGGGATCATTACACAACTGGACAGAGCAGCAAAAAGGATGATTCAGGTGGATTTGAGAATTGCTTGTGGACACGGACCGCAAAACGGGCTTGAATTTGACATTAAGCGACTAAGCAAAACTAGTTTGTGGATCTGCCAGAATTTGGTAAATTGGCTCTATTCTCATGAACCAGAAAGTTTATGACTATACGTTATCTGGCTACTCGAGTTATTGATACTTCAGGAAATTGTTCTGAAATCCAGTTTGATTATGGAACATGTTGTGGATACTGTTTTTGTTGGAAGAACTTACTTATACATGACTTGTTAGAACAAAAGGTTTTTTCAACAAGCTCTGCCTGCTGGTTTCGAAGGCGATTTCACAAGCACCGTCCTCCATTGCAACCACAAGATTTATTCATTTTACGTCCATTCTCCCTCGTTTTAGGCGGCGTCGAAAGGTATTGTAAAGAAAGTCTGACAGCCTTCCTTTGTACTGGGTGGAAAGACCAGAAGTTTCTGTTCAGACAAAGCAGGTTTATTGATATCGGGTTTGATCTTACAAGTATTGACCAGACAGAAGTGGTGGTTTTACGCGTTAGTTCTTTTTCGGCTAATGATTGCTCTTCATCAGTCGCTCTGGCAAGGTGTTTGCTTTTTACGAAGAACAAAGAGTCAGGCAAACCCGCGGTATTTACGAGCCAAAAGCGGAAAGACGGTATTTTCCAAACGCAGCGGATGCTGCTATCAGTTATCTAATTGTTGAAGATCAAGAAAAGTGAGCTTTCAGAGAGTTTCGCCATTTAGCCTTGATTTGACGCATCCAGAGGAATTTGCTGGCCTGACATAAAAGTGGAAGCAACCGAAGAAGGGCGTGATTACCAAGAAACGGGTGCTGTACTGATGTCTATGCTTTCACCATTGTGGATTTAAGGTATTTTTGGTAGATGAGGTTGGAAACCCTTCAAACTATTGCCTTTTTTATAGGTCAGCTAAAAAAGAGACCAACGTTTTGATTTTGCCTTGGTCTAGTTTAATTTACAATTGGCTGGATGAGGCTTGCAAATTCTGCACCAGAAATGGATGAAGCGGTCATTTATGGATTGTGGAAGCCAGCCTGAGATAACTGATTGCAGAAGGTCAGGGTGATGATTACGTTGGCGCTTCTTCCGGTCAAGATGTTGAAGGTAGTCACTGAACTGATTATCTTTTAGATGGCGCAGGTCATGAAAAAATGCACAGACCAAGATTGCTCATCATCTACGAATTTTGAGGTCAAAAATACTTTGTTTCTGGAACACCAAATAACTCGGCGAATTATGGGTCTGCCATATTTTTTCAAATTGCTTCGTTGTGATTATTACCCAAAGCAAAAGAACTTTTGAAACTGCCTGCAGAAATTCCAGCTGTTCGTTTTATCAAACCATTGGTTTTTATGAAGAAAGAAGATGTTCGCAAGAATTGCCAGAACTCATCGAAGTTTTCTATCGCAATGAGCTTGCAGATATCAAAAGGTCATCTACCTAGCGCAACTGGGTAAATGCAGGAGCGCAGTGTTTTACTTTACAGATGAAGACGACGTGTTAAATGGAAATCTTATCTGGTTTGATGCGATTATTGCCGTAACTATGATACTCCTGCGCTCTTTATGGAGGACTATCATGGAGAGAGTGGCAACCAGAAAGCCTGTTAGAACTATTAGAGCAGATTCAGACAGTGAAGCTATCAGATATTAATTTTTTCACTCCCTGAGAATGCTAGACATTATCGAAAAGATGAATTGAAAAAAGATGAAAATGGAGACATTTAAAATTGTGTTCCTAATTCCTTAGCAAAAGATCGTCAAGAGATGACAAATGCTTTAATAATGGGGAAGGAGACGCTTTTTAATTCTTTTTAAAAGTTGGTGGTAAGGCTTGAATTCAACTGGTGCGGATACTGTTATCTTAGTAGACTTTTTGTAAACCCAGCAGTAGAGTCTCTCTCAGGCACTGGTCGGCTTTCCAATGGCGGTCAAGAAGAAAATGTAGGAAGCATATCGATTGATTAAGGCGAGGAACGATTGAAAAAATCAAGAGTTGCAGAAAGTGTTGTCATCTCGTATCAACTATCCTAGATGGAACAGAACCTTGCAGCTCTAACTGTTGTTGAAATACGAGAAATTCTAGGAATTTCTTTACAGAAACAATTTGAAAATAGCACCAATAGGTTATAATGAAGTGTTGAAAGGAATGCTAATGAAAGAAAACTTTTCCATTGATTTCGATGATGAAATCTTGTTATCAGAAATGTCATGGTATGAACCTTTTTACGATGAAAAGCTGGATTCATCAGCAATATTAATGGTGACTATGTTGGATAAAATTATTTAGAATGGGAACTACTAAAGAAAATTACAGACAGTCAAGTAAAAGAAGGATGAAGTAAAAGTTTTACCTGCCGGATTTCAGTTGTTCGAATCTGTCAAAGCCAAAAATCTATCAAAAGAGGAATTACAGAGAAGGCTTTTCAGAGTGATTTGAAAAGAAATGTTCGGCGCTTATTTGACATCGATTTTACTGCTACAAAAAAGTGGCTTCTTTATCCTGCCGTTGCCGAATGGTAACACAGTTATTTCACAACTAACAGCATTTTTCCAGTGAAAATGGTAGTAATATCAAAAATAGTCGAAATTTCTAGCAGGACCATTATATTTTAGCAGATATCAAAGTAAATACCTCTCTGGTCGAAGCGAATCACCCAAAAATCTAAAAATAATTATGACTTTAAAACAAGTCAACTTAGAGGAACAAAAAAAGAATTGCAAAATCAAAGAGAGTTGCCGGATAGCGCAAGAGCTAAATTTAACGGTTGAAGAAAATCGAACGTTGACAAGAGTAATTATTTTGTGCGAACTTGCTCACTAAATTTAACGCTCTTGTATTTAAGGAGAAATTGCGACGAAAACCTATCATTTTATCAGGATTAAGGCTCTGAATGAGTGCCTTTAGCATTGAGCAAACAGTCGGGACATCAAGTTCAAGGAAGCGATGTTGTGCAACACCATTTCACTCAACGCTTAGAACAAGGTGAAATTAAAATTCGTTTTTGACGAAAAAAATCTTCAAGCAGATGTAGAAGTTATTGCAGTAAAATGCCTGTCCGATAATAACGACCTTGAAATTGCTTATGCCGATGCAGTAGTATTTATAAGCGTTACCATGAATTTCTGAATTTTGGCGTAATTTTGTCGTGCATAGTGGTGTAAAATATGAAAGAGATCAACGACTGGCATGTTAGTTACCACGTTTTGTCAAATAGATACCGTTATCTCATCGGTGACGGTACGGACGTGGCTCTGGCAAATGCGAAATATTTTGCGTTTCAGTTTAAGATGTATCATGAAAGCGTCACTTTTATGCCTTATCATCCTGAATATTCGCTGATTATTACGAATATTGACTTTGACCCACCCAGATTATTTACTAGCTAGAAGATGTTTTCACGACGACGATTACAGCAAACAAGTTAGCAGCAAAACAGCTGATGAAGACAAGGAGTTGTGTCGGATTGTCACGCCCTATTTATTATTATGGTTTTAAGAAGCGAAAACACTTTGTCGCTCATGATTTGCTTCTGTTCTACGACGGGTTCCAGCTTTAAAGTTTCTTTCGCGGAAAGAATTAGAGAAATCAAGATTCCTAGCTTTGGTCGCCACAATATTATGCGAATGCAACAGCTGTTATTGGTTTATTGTGTGGTTGGCTGTGCCGAAGATTTGATTTTGACTGGGTTCTGAGAGCATTTGGTTGTTTTGGTAGGTGAAACGTCGTCACCGGAAAAATGGTGAATGGAACGACAATTATTGATGACTTGCTCATCACCCTACTGAAATCATTGCAACTTAGATGCAGTCGTCAGAAATATTCAAACAAAGAAATTGCCGCAATTTTTCCAAACCCCATACCTTTACTAGGACTATTGCACTTTTGGATGAATTTGCAGAAGCGGAATCAAGCAGATGCAGTGTATTTATGGCTAGATTATATTCTGCACGTGAAGCGGATTGCGGAGACAGCCAAAGCAGAAGATTTGGTTGAAAATTATCAAAAGGCAGAAATATTACTGTTTGATTACCGCTGCCATTGTTGTGAACACCAAATGCTGTTTATGTTTTCATGGAGTTGGGGATATTCAAACCTATGAATATTCTTTTGAACGTTTATATCCAATTTGGAGCCAAGCAATGTCTAGTAATCTTATCACCAAAAGTCACCCCTTCGAGAAGCTTGAAGATTGGGAAGGCAATCGTTGCGATTGGAGGGGAGGTGAATTTTTCCACAGAAGAAGCAGCAGAAACAACCCAAAATGGATTGGAACAGGGCAAACGAACTTTTAGCGTAATTCAATGAAAATAGCTACACCTTTGTGGCAAGCAGCTGTTTTTTTCATCGTCATTTGACAAAGGAAATGATATACCAAGTGGCAGCAAGATTCTGATTTTATGACGATTCAGCGCTTATCCATTCATCCAGATTTTAAAAGACAGGGACTGGGAACTTTGCTTTTTTAGCTGCTTATAAAGAAATAGTTGTTGCACAAAAATCAAAAGGTCTTCAGTTGGTTTGTTCAGATGAGCTGATTTCTTACTACGAAAATGAATGCTTTACAACGAAGAATTTCTGAAAGGAGATAGCTACGTTATTTTATATGAATTCGTTTAGAAAATCCACACTTAAGGAGGAAATGAAGATTAGACAGGCAAATTTAGCAGATTTGGATGCTATTACGACTATTGAATGGGAAACTTGACCAAAGAAGCTCTGAGTCGAGAGATTCTTGAAGCTCATATCCAAAACCAACAACCAGTTTAGTAGCTGAACAGTGACGGTCAGATTTTTTTTTTAGGTTACCTTGAAGGGCCTGTTCATCCAGAACGCCATTTAGTAGATCAATCCTTACTTGAGGTAGATTATAGTCATTATTGCACTATTATATTTCGACCGTTTATTCATTGATAAATACCAGAATATGGATTAGGGTCGCAGTTTGTTGAATGCAATGAAGCGATATTAAGGCTCGCGAATCAGCGTTTGGGAATCCAATTTAACTTGTCATGATTATTTGGTCGCCATTGGCGAAAAATATGGTTTTATCACCGTGAGGGCGCATCTCAATCTACCCATGCAGGTGAAGTTTTGGTATGATATGTTTGGAAAACTCCTAAATAGTGGAGTAGTAATGATTATTCTAGAATGCTTGAAAGAAAGGCATTCTCTTATTGCTTTTACTTTTTAAGATATATGTAGGGATATTACCCAAGAGGTCAACTATTGGTTGAAGATTCACAAGAAAAAGAAGGGCTGAGTTTTAAAGAGCAGATACCCGGTACGACTTGGCTGTGCTAAAGGGAACTCGAACACCAAAACTTGTAGAAGAATCTAATGACTCTGCAGGAAAAGTTAGTTTGGGTCAATTCGCGCTTCCTTCTGCACAGGGAAGAAGAGAAAAGCAACTGGGTTTAAACGGATATACCAAAAGTTCAAAAAGCAAGAAGAGAGTGGCGGAGCCAGAGCCAGCCCCTTTAGAGTCCCTTCCAAATCATTGAACAAATAGAAGCCGAAGCGGCAGCTAGGGGAAGAGAAAGAGTTTAATACCCATAATAAACGCAGTGCCTACTTTCTACCCAACCAATCAAGCGGCTGAAGAAAGTAAAGCTTCAAGAATTGGTTCGACCCGTAAAGCTTACGGAACGGAGCAAGACACAAAGAAATCCTCTGCTCAACCGGACTGCTTCAAACGATTAACACGAAATCGTCAAAACAAAATCGCCAGAAAAATGTCAAACGGTCTTAATTTTGTTGTTTTAGGGGATTGTTTGCTGGTTTCTTTGTTTATCGCTACATCGCTTACAACCAGTTGATGAAAATACAAAAGCATGACGGTTAAGATTCCGGACTGACGAGCACCAGCAATTGGAACAGTCTTTGAAAAGCTTGGTTTTAATCAAAATTTTGCATTTTTTAGCTATTATGCCAGTTAATAACCATGGTGACTTTTCAATCAAGACATAATCTTCAAAGAGCATGAGTTTGGATACGACGTTAAAAGCTACAGCAGGTGGAACGAAGAGCCCGCAGGATCCTTCAATGGAAAAATTAACCATTCCAGAAGGATATATGACTGGACCAAATTGCAAAACGATTATGAAGTTGAAGAAAATAAATTGTCTTTGGATACGTTCTTAAAGAAAAGTGCAAGATGATAATTTTATCACTCAGGAAGTTACAAAATATCCAAATTTAGCTAATTTAGCTAAAAAAGAGAAAGTGGTGTTAAGTACGCTTAGTTATTATCTTTTTCCCCGTTACTAATGTGACCGACAGCATAATCATGGCCAGCTCATTGGACCAAATGTTATGCAATGGACAAAACCATGTCGCAATATTATGATGTTTTAAATCAAAGAACCATCAGTACGATGTTTTAATAATTGCGTCCTTGCCGGAAAAATAGTGTTCAACAGATCAAGACCGGAAAAACATCGCGCGTTCCTTGGCAAATGTTTAAATCAAAACATGCCTTGCAAAGTAATATTGCAATTTTTATGCTCAAGGGAAGTTTGGTCAAAAGATAACCCTAGCAGAAGACGCTGCGATTGACATTTCATTATTGACCTGCCCAATGTTTATAAAAATGTCGGTTTAATGCCTGGTCCTCAGACAACTGTAGTCTTTCATATTGGTCATGACTGTTGATCCAGCTAAAACGGATTATCGCTACTTTCGTGGCCAATACAGAAACAGTGGTGAAATGTTTATTTCGGCAAATACCCATGAAGAACATGAAAAATGTTCAAGAACATGTTAACAGTAAATTGACACAATCAAGTGTTCAAATTAAAAAGGGACAAAATCGTAACTTTTTAAAAGCTTGATTTTGTCTTACTGAGTTAATGATGTATGTAAGTCAAAAGATTGCTACAAGTATTTGGGACCAGATGAAGAATGCACCCTTGCAGCAAGCGAATATAAAAGTTAGCAAGTTTCAGCTTCAAAGCATAAAGTATATAGTTATAATAAACCAACGGTAGTTATTGATTGCTTCACATTGCTTTAGGTGGCGGATAGAACTTGTAAAGCAAAATTGTTGCTTGCTGGCTCGAAGAACACTTTGACAAAAACTTTGTTTCTTTTTTGTCCACTCACCTCTCAACAGTCTCCCAGACTGTTGAGCAAATCTCAGTGGGGGTGAGACTAGAACTAAAATTTTCAAGATGAGTTCTGTCCACTTCTTTATTTTAAAAATAGAAGAAGAAAACAATGGCAGAAACTTATCCCATGACCTTGAAGAAAAGTGAAAACTTGAAAGAATTAGAAGAACTTAAATTAGGTTCGCTGTCCAGAAGTGGTAGAACGTACAAATTGCTCGTTCTTATGGTGACTTATCAGAAAATAGTGAATATGAAGCGCTAAAGATGAACAGGCTTTGCTGAAGGGACAACTAAGTCTGAAACCAACATTCATGTCGAAATTAGATAAAGATGGTAGACAAGATGAAGCTACATTGAAGACCGGGCCACATGATTCACAGTTGAGAACGACAAGAAGTCTATAAGGATTGTGGCAGCAGTGAGCAGAGGCTTTTGCTGAAAGGCTTTCAATGAAAGTCCTATTGGACAAGCTCTAATTGGCAAGAACAGCGACATTGTTGAAACACCTGTGGGCAGTTATGATGTAAAATCCTAAAAGTCGAAAACAGCTTATGTAACAAAGGATTGAATAGGGTTGATGGTTGCGATATAACTATGAACCTGTCCCAAATTCTATTTATCGATACAAAGTTTAGAGGAGAAAATATGTCCCGTAAACTTCAAGTATTTTAACTAATATGTGTTCGATTGACGATCAGAATCGCACAGTCATGCAGATTCGTGACCCAAGATGGTTTTGAACAGGAGTGCTCTTACCCGGGGACATATAGGAAGAAAAGGAGAGCCCACCAAGCAGTTGTCCGTGAAATTTATGCGGAAGAACGGACTAATAATCCATCATCTCAGACTGACATGAAACATTGGTATACGGCAGAAGGTAGTATTCGTTATCTGGTTTTTCTTTATCGCACACAAACGTAATTTTTCAGGACATCTCCGCCATCAGAAGAAGGTGAAGTTAGTGGTGGCGCGTGAAGAAAGTTAGATACCTCGATCTGGCTTATGATTTAAAAAAATTTGTTGGGTTTATTTTGATGACAAAATCATTGTCAGAATTACGGTAGTAACGCTTAGAAAATGATTTTGTCCGTGAATTTTGGTACTATGTTTAAATGAGGGCATTCTTTATTATTCGTTACGTTTGAAAAGATAGGGTGTTCATATTTGCAAAAATGTTTATTGCTCAACTAAATAAAAATATTTTATTGTGTGGCCAATTTTACAAATGAGAAGAATCAAATTATGTCCCCTATGTTTCTGATATAATAAAGCATACCAAAACCATTGGTTGAAATTTACAGATTAAGATTAGTTATAGCACGCATTCAGACACAGAACTTTTTAATCGACTCTGAAGCAAAGGCGGATACAAAGAAAGTGAAGATAGAAGATATTAGTAGAGTTTGGAATTACCCTAAAAACATTCCAAAGAGATATTGATAAACTCAGACTACATTTTAAACTCAACATAATTGATGATTATTTCGATTGAATGATAAACAAAAAGAAGCCGAACAATCATTCCAACTTCTTTTTGCTTATTCGAACGTTGTTTTCCGCTGTTACGATTTTTCTTTTATTTGTTTTCATTTTCACAACGGCCTGTGCTTGTGTCACATCTTTTACGACCAGAATTTTCAATGGCTGTAGGTGGATTATTCTTGCGGCTCCTTCAGCTACGCGTTTTCGAGCTGAGGACGACGTAATGATTGACAATCAATTGTTGAATCATGATGAAACCACCGATCACCTCCAGTAGCGTAACACCTGCTGGAGCTGTGAATGAGAAGATGACAATCATGAAGGCTCATGTATACTATTTTTCTTTCATTTGCTCTTTTTGAACTCCATCAACGCCACAAGGGTCAAAGCAGATTGAATGAAACACAAAACCCGACGATATTAGCAGAAGAATGCTATTTGAGTGAATTGCAAAATAATTTTAGCTACTCCTTCAGTATATTGAGCAGAGAAGAAGACAGGAGAAAATGGCAATTGAACTGGTGAGTGGGAAGACATCCAATCCCACCAAACATATTGACACCATTTTCTTTTTGAGTAGCCATATGCTTGCTGAGCAGCTGCTAGTTTTTCTCTTGTGTTTGGTACATTTTCATACGGTTCTTGGATATTCAAAATAGCTTCAAATAATCATCTTTCAGATTGATAAGTTGCTTCCATGATTGATAAAGTCCCAGTGGCAAAATGATCAGCCGCACAATTGTGGCAACAATGATACTAGCAACACCAAAACCCAGAGCCCCACATGTTATTAGCAAATACCTGAATGGCAAGGTCTACTATCTCCAATGATATCCCAGAATAAAACCTCCAGCAGGCTTACCATCTTTACTTGCAACACATCCTGAGAGCAGCAGAAATAGATAACTTTGATCCCGGAGAATAAAATACGATTTAATTTTTTTTCACGTGTTTGTTTCTTTTTTCAAAATACACCTTTCTTATTCTACCGAAAGCCCCAAACATACTGAATTTTAGACTTAATTTTGTAATTTAAATCTGAATAGATTCAAATTGTCAATAATATCTTAAATAGTTGACTTGAAATGGGCGTTGGTCTCAGGATTTCTTGGATACCTTGCTTACAAGGGCAGAGTTTCGTTTTTCGCGCCAAAAATCTCTCACGGTACCATCTTCATTATTCCAGACACGCCTGGTAATGCCACCACCTCAGGCAAGTGTAAACATCCCAACGAAAGCTAACCCTTGCACGCGACCCAGCAATCATTCTTACTTTTTGTATGAACCTCCTTGTGATATAATAGTTCTACATTATAACCTCAAAAGGAATAATGGGTAAAAATAAAAAATTATTTCAAAAAATATTTGAAAAGACTACACTTAATTGAGGGCTGGCATTTATTTGAAGAAGCCAGTCAATGCACAAGCTAAAATTAGCATATCTTTTGTTTTAGAAGAACTTGTTGACAGAGTGCAGGATTTTCTCAAGCCTATGTAGTGACGGCAGAAATTTTAAGTGGATTTAGCTGGATTCAAAACACCGCAGTGGGCATTAGAAAGAGAGTTTGCTTTTTGAGGAAGGACGATTCCTTCAGTTTCTCAAAGGAAATATTCTTTTAGAAGATGTGTAGATTCAGAATGTAAGCACGATTATCCGAACAGCTGATGCGGCTGGTTATGACGGGTGTTTATCAGCATTCAGCAGATATTTAAAATCTGGGAAAACTCGCGTTCCATGCAAGGTAGCCATTTTCATTTGCCTATTTATCGAGCAAAACAGCAGATTTTCTTGACCTCATAAACGAAGTACAATTTCTGAGTTAAGACACTTTCAAAAGATCTGATGATTATCGGGAGTTAGCACCACTGTCGGATTTTGCTCTTGTGTTGGGAAACAAGGGTCAGGATTAGTTCTGAAACACAGAAGCAGCCGATTACCTCATTCATATTTCGATGAAAGGACGAGCTGAGAGTTTAAATGTCGCCGTGGCAGCAGGTGGCTCTACCTTTGCTATTAAAATTAGAAATATATTTTATACCAGAAGCACATGCGGAGCAGTGATTCTATGTTTTATAAAGCATGTTATATGGCGGGCATGCTGACAATTGATTGCTCAACCACGCGTCCAGAAATTAAAAACATAACACACCATATTTATTCCAACCGTTTGACATTCGATTCATGCATACGAGTTATAAAACCGTTAAAAGTTAGTTGATGCAAAAGTACCGTGGTACTCAGTAACGATATGTTTTAATATGATTGGAGCGTGGGAAACGAAATTTGTCAGTGTCGCTGCTTGGCACACCCTCGTTTAGCAGCACGAGCGCAACGCAAAGTGTGACCAGGCTGAATAAGGTTGAAGAAGACATTATTGTTACATGTGGGGAGCAACATTGGCACCACTGCGGTATAAAGAGGCTATATTGTCACCATGGTGATGCAAATACTGCAATTATGAAGCAACATGCCAGTTCGAAAAGAATTTACAAAAGAAGATCTTTTCCAATAAAAAAAAAATGCAAAAGCAAAATCATAACATATAACAATAAAGGAGAGAGTTTATGAACAATACAAATTATTCAAGAAAATAATGGCATCATCAGTTTTACGCCAAAAGCTTATTCATTAGTCGTATGGGGACTGGCATTTCGTCCTATCTCGGCTTTGATGTTAACAATATTCTCAAGATGATTTATTCACACACCATGAATAGTTTGGATTTTACTTAAATATTTTGCTGAGTTGTTCTCACCAGTAGTTTGAGGAATGTCTACAAAACAATCCAGCGGGTATTGCCAACTTTTCTTAGTTTATTCGGCTTTAATGGCTTTACGATTAGTTTAGTGTTGCTCACACACTACAATGGTTTTAGCAGCCTTCACGTTCCTCTTCAGCGATGTTTTTGCTAAGTATGGTTTGATTAAATTTACCAAAGTATCTTTTCAGTTTGGCAAGATCTCACGGTCTGATTGAGTTATCATCGCTAGTCGGTGAATATTCTTAGAAGTTTCAATTAGATTTCACCATTAGCATTATTAGTATTTATCTTCCGGATTATCGTTTGGGATAACCAAAGACCGCGTTCATGAGCAATCAGGCGGAAATGCAGCTGGTTGCTGTGCTCACCTCGCCTTAGTTTTTACCTTGATTTTATCAATCTGTTCTCGAAATATCTCTTTTCAGCTTTAAAGAGATACTGTGCCAAGAATTAGAAGTTGACCGGTTCTCTTTTTTTATGACATAACAAGCAAAATGAAAGTATGAAACTAGTTACAATGAACCACAACAGTCAGAAAATAGTTGTTCAGCTCAATTTCCAACACCATTTCATTTGTATGATGAAAGGTATTCGCAGCAACAGCTCGTGGCTTAGAAAGCCTTTTCTTGGAATCAAGATTTGAAGAGTATTTTGCAGTGAAAGCACCCAACTGACTATTTTGAAAATCTTGGAAAGAAGAAGCGCTGTGGAGTAGATTGTGCTGCTATGGTAGAACTTTTTGATGAGCCAAAAGCAGGTTTTTTCAGAAATGACATGATGTTTTCATTCAATGACACGCTCTGCAAAAAGAAAGCTTAATTTTGCGCGAATTGTGAGCTATCAATCTTGATGCTATGGAAGATGTCACTTTTTACAGGAAGTGGCGAGCATTCCAGAAACTATTTCTTGCCGCTATAACTCAGGCGGTGTATTGAGTTGGGAACAGATATTATGATTTGAAGAAGCCAAATTGACACCAAAGAACAAATTTATCCAAGACGCAAAGATTTAAAAATTTGTTGGGAAAATTTGGGATCTATGCCTTATTAGCTTCTACTACGAATCATTATTATCCTGACCAGCCCGTCAGCTATTTGACCAGGCCGTTGAGGTCGTAGCGAGACCACGGTGACCTGGGATTTCATCAATTTTCAGGCGGGGAGTATAGGCGTTCTATCGTCCAGAAGAAAGCAATGACATTAGCGATTGGCAAGGAGTTCGCTTCGAGTTTATGAGGAATTTTAACACCCGCAGGTTTAGGAAAGCGTTAAAATTTTTACGGAACTGGATGTTTATGTTGGCCCCCGGATTATTGAGACGAAAGTATTGCATAGTTAGCACTGGTCGCACTTACATTGCGTGATGCTTTAGTGAACTTGCTGCGTCTCGTTATGTATGGCGTTATCATCATGTTACAACAAGTGGATCACCCAGACGGACCGACAGAAGGTGGATGTGGTCGGCAGTCTTGTGAAAACAATGATAATTTGGGTTATTCAGCGCGAACTGCCGATTACCAATATTAGATAATTTTATATTCATCAGATAGAGCACATGGTTTTTCAATAACATTAGTACAATGTTAAACTTCGTTCGTGCTGAAATTTTGCTTCGAAGAAGACTTATGTGCATGAATATCTGGCGGTGTTGAAATACCAGGATTACCGCAACTTTGTAGGCTTTGATTTTGAAAATAGACAATTTTGATATAATAAGAAGATAAAAGGAAAGAGATTATATATTTAATTCTACTATTAGCTATTTTGTTGATTATTGTGGTTTTTTTGGCATGTCGTTGGAATGTATCTAGTTCGCAAACAAATCTTTGAAAAAGAATCTGGTAGACAATCCACGTTTGAATATTGATGTGTTCGTATTACGTTATCTGCAATGGACAAAAGCCAAATGGAAGGAAGGTACAAACAAGTATCGTCAAATTCAAAATCAACAAAGCAGCACTTGAAAACGCTAAAGAAAAACAAGCTGTTAAAACAGTAAAATTGATTTCTTTTAAAGAGATAAATGATTGACGGGACTGCACCCAGTCCCTCTTCAGAAAGAAGAATCCTTATGGATAATCGACCAATTGGTTTTAGACCAGAGGGCGGTTTGACAGTTGTTCAGAATTGATGCGGCAGCTTCCATGCTGAGGAAGCAGATTTATATCGGTGATTCTGGCACGTGCCCATGGTCTCAAGACCAGCAGATCAGATTCGCGAGTATACATGGCACTAGTAATTTCTCTGAACTAAAAATGTCAAATGATTGTTCGGCTTCGTAATACAGCTACTGCTGTGGTTTGGGGAAGAAATCAAAGAAAATTGATATTCCAGTTTTGGGAGGATTTACCGGGAGCTAGCGCAATTAAAAGCTCCTCTCAACATGGGACGATTACACTACAGAACGCCAACGACGATTCAATCAGATATTTATCGGCAAAAATCGAACGTCTTACCAGTAGCGGAGGTGACGTCTTTGTCCCAAGTTTGTCCCACTGGTAGAGCTCCAATTGAGCGTCGTCTAGCACATGAAAAAAGTGGTCTATGAGAGCTTGATGCCGCTAAAAGGCAGGTAGATACTGGTGTTAGGCTGTGCCATTTATCCTTTACAAACCAATTATTCAAAATGTACGGGGACCAACAGGAAACTGATTGATAGTGGAGCAGAATGCGTGGGATATTTTGTTTTGCTCAATTATTTTAAATCAATCACAGAAGAGAAGGAGAACTTCCTCAATAATCGCTTTTTGCCAACAGCAATGCGAAAAGTTTTAAGGAAATTGCAGAAACGTGGCTAAATAAAGAACAATGAGCACAGACTCATGAGTAGCAAAATTTATGAGTATAAAGATAATTAAGATTGGTATGTTGGAGAATGGTCTTCTCGTATGGAACTTTCCATTTTGTTGATGATTCGAAGAACCCAGTCGTATGGAAATAGAAGAACTCCTGTCTGAGAAGGAAGGTCAAGCATTTTGTTACGGGTTATGCAAACAGTCACTGATGTCGTTTGTCCAATTCGTCTTTGCAAATGATCACAATGAGAACAAAATTCAGTTTGGTGGCGCAATTTCACAGCGTTATTTGATTAATGAAAAAGGGACAATTAGTTTTAGTGCATCTACCTGAAAAAAGGTGTCACCAGCCGTTTTCTTTCTCAACAAGAATTGTCAGAACACAGTAGAGACATGATTTTAATTCGTTACCGTACGAGGAAAGACTGCTGAATTCTGCAGAATCTTTTGAAAAATTAGGCTATCAGATTGAAAATCTGAATGATTATCCTGGATTTACCAGGAAGTCGCAGAAAAAAACCGGGAGGACTTTTGAAGAAATGCTTTGCTTGAAAGCAGACCATTTAAGCTGACTGGCGTAAAATGTATATTGGCGGATGACTCAGGTCAGGTGCGGATGCACTAGTGGTCTTCCTGAGCTATTCGTTTCGTTTTGCTGGAAATGATGCAAACAGACCTCAGAAAATAATGCAAATTATACATGAATTAGCAATGGTTTCGACTTGAAAGATCGCTCGCACAGTTTCATACCACTCTGGTAGTGGCAAGTTCCGACAAAGAAAGTTCTGGTCATAGAGGCCGATCAATAGTTATATCAATTTTGAGAGCCGAAAGGTGAAAAATGGATTAGCTATGGTCCCTTTATTTTAGTAGGTGAAACAGGCAAAACATCTGTGCAGAATTAATAATGGAAGAAAATGATCAATCACACTTATGCTCAGCAGTTCAAAATAGTGAGGTTCTTTCCAACATGAAGTAAAACAACCATCATCGTAATGAGTGATTATGGAGATCGTGTTATTGTAGAAGAGATAAAGACCCGGCCATTCGGAAAAAGTAGATGGTTTTTCATAATGATTTCTGATGCTGGCGATGACGAAGTGCGGCAAGGAATTTACGCGTGAGCAGTGTGGAAGACTTCTAAGCAGGCTATCCGTGATCGTTTGCGATGATTTAAACAACGTTATTGGCACAAACTCCATGGTCACCTCAGCATATCAATCCTCGGTTTTCAAAATTGACTTTATGGCACAGAGATGCGATATTTGCTTATAAGTGGGTATTTATTCCATGATGCGGGTGGAAGGAAAAACGCTTCTTTTTAACCGTCTATCGTCAACCGCGAGGTGTTGTTGCTAATGAGCGACTTTATGCTGAGCGCAGAGATTAGTGATGATGCATTTCAAAGTGAGACTAATATACGCGTGCCGCTATCGAACTGCATTTCTCGCCTCATCGAAAGGAGTTTACCTCGATGATTGCCAAAGAATTTGATTTTCTCTCACAGCAAGAAGATACTAACGCGGCACGAAAACTGCGGCTGTGATTGATACTGCCACGCTGATCATGCGTGTACATTTTGTTGTAGTCAGGATGACCTACTCACGAGCACCCGTGGTGACAGATCAGAGAGAGTTTAGTTTGGCGCACCATCTCGCTGGACAAGATATCTTGTCTTATTATCAGATGCAGCACAGAAATTCTGAGGAGTATTTATGACAATCAGATATTGTGCACATGGCGAAAAGATGACCTGACGTGTCGGTCCAGATTTTACATTGACAGAGGTGCTGCATAAGTTAGTAGATGAGTCACTAACTGCTGTGTCGTTGATCGGGGACAATACATTTCAAGTTGAATTATCACGCAAATTCATCTACAAAAGCAGTTAATGCTCTCTGCGTAGTTTGCAGAATGAGACACTGAGACTCATCCAAAACGAAAGAAGAAATAACCACCCTAGAGAGAAAAATTTATCTGACGACTCAAAAACAGCTTATTTTGCTGATTTAGACAGACTCGTAGATGTGACCCATGCAAAAATTACAGAGACCAATCTGCGGATTTACCAGGCTTCTATCGCTGACTTTAAACACTTCTGTTCAGAAAAACGAAAATTATCTGCCGTCAATCAATCTCTTGCGTATTTATATAAAGACAACGATTGATTTCAGACTTTTATCGTTTGGAGTTGCCGTTGGTGAATTCCGAAAAAGAACACGATGCGTGGAAATTTCGATTTGTCTGATTTTTATGCAGATGTCGAAAATCAATGCTAACTGTCGCTTGATTGCGCTTACTTATTCTAGAAATGAAACTTGCACTAAGCGAAATTTTGCAGTTGAAAGGTAGCAGATGTCAATCTTGGATTTTCAGATTATTCGCATTTTGAGAAAGCAGGTCAAAAAGCGCATTGCAGCTCCATTCCAGACCAATTGATTGGGAGGGTGGGAAACAACTCTGGAAGCGAAACTTACTTGTTAGAAAAGAATGGAGCTGAGTTCGCGCACGAGACGTTTCGTCAATTAGGAAGCTTTGTGATTAAGATCAAGCTAGCTACATCGAGCTCCAGAGTTTGCGGAGCAATATGTTTTACGCCAGCGAGGAGGCGTAGAAATATAAGTGAAAATTGCGCGCACTTTAGGCTTGAAAAACAATGATGACGTTGGAAGAAAATACGGATAATGGACGCATATCAAAGATTTTGAAGGCCCATTGGACTTATTGCTTTCATTTGGTGTCAAGATACCAAATGGATATCTATGATGCTCGATTACAGAGGTCATTGAGTGAGCACTAGCTGAAACGTAGCGACGCTTCAAGCTGCGAAGTTAGAAGTGACAGGTGAAATACATGGTAATGGCGAGTCAGCTCATGTTGATTAAAAGCCGTAAACTTCTTGCCAAAAGTAGCTTGATAGCTTAGAAACTGAAGAAAGATTTGATACAGATTTGCTTCTCAAATTGAAGCAATATCGGAAGTCTCAAAATTATTAGGTGAGAAAATGGCTGAAGCAAACACATGAAGAAATCTAGGCTCTTTACTATTCCAAACCTAAAATTGAATTATTGGTGTATGAAGAAGACGCAACATTGCTCCATGATAAGACAACGATTGATGTATGTTTGGCCTTTTTCAAAATTGATGATTTCGCAAAAAGAGAGGAATTTGCTCAAAAGTCATACAACGATTAAGTCGCGAATGAATATAAAATCGAAGACATGATGGATGTGATACGTGAGTGCATATAGATCTCAAGGAGTTGCTCTGGCAAGCCATCAGAAACAAAAAGATATGAATGAAGTGATTACCTTATTTTATGACGACATTGGAACTCAGTAAAAGTCCAGGAAATTCAAAGTGATGCAAGAAGAAAAGATTTTGGGAATATTTATCCAATAGGAAAAGATAGAGTGAGGTTAGCAGAGAGATTGAAGCCCTGCTCTTTGTGGCCGTGGCGAGGATGACGTCTTGTGTCCAGTGAAATCAACTGGCAGAGGCTCCTCTCATGCCTCCTACAGGAAGTGGACACAGGTTTGGAGAAATTGGCAGAAAAAGTATCAAAAAGATGTGAAGATTCAAGTCTTGTCTTTGTTAGAGACGTCGAATGCTTATAAAATTGTTACCAAAGCGAAGATTTTGCTGAATCGTTTGCGAATATTCGTGCTCCTATCAATCACAAAAGTTTATCGAGAGCCAAGCCTTGGAAACTTTGTCGTATTGCTTATAAGCGGCCCATTACGAGAATGGAAGTGGATGAGATACGTAGGGTCAATTCTGGTGGTGTGCGATTTCAAAGTTGGCGAGATGTTTGACTGGATTCAGTGAATGGAAAGAAGTGCTAGGGCGCCCAAATCTTTATGTGACAACGGATTGTGGATTATATGGAATCAATGGCTTTAGAAGAATTGCCAATAGTGGAAGAGACAAGAGTTAATGGCAGAAGAAGTCAGCTATTTACCGAAGAAGGATAGAGGATGAGAATCAATAAATATGTGCCCATGGCGCGGGATTGCGGAGCCGTGAGAAGCGCAGAAGAGTTGATAAAACAAAGGGCATGTACCACTGTGAATGGACAAGTTGTTCGTGAGTTGGCGACGACGATTAAGTCAGGTAAGATCGTGTTGTCAGCGGTCGCCGTACAATGAAAGTAGTGACTATCTCTAAACAAGCCCCGCGGTGTCATTTACTAGCGCGACAGATGACAAAGGTCGTCCAACGGTAGATTGATTTGTTGCCAAATGTCACAGGAGAGAATCTATCCAGTTGGTCGACTCGGATTAGGATCGTCGTGGCGCTTTGGTTTGACAAATGATGGCGATTTACAGATGATGATAGTTCATCCGCGAAATGAAATTGATAAGGTCTGATGTGAAGCTCGTGATCAGATGGCTGATAAAGAAGTACTCCGTCCCTCGACCAAAGGTGTGGAAGTTGATGGCAAAACAAACCAGCGGTTTATCGAAATTCTGAAAGCAGACCCGGTTAAGAATCGTTCGGTTGTTCAGCTGACCATCTGGCGAAGCGACGAAATCACCAAGCGAAAAGATGTTTGAAGCTGTTGGTCGCAAGTCAGATAAACTTTCTCGTACGCAATTTGGTCGCTTGAATTAACTGGCTCCTCGTCCGGGTGAAGCTCGCCGTCTCTTAACAGAGGTCAGCTGATTACATAACTCTGAAGCTGTGACGAAGATGATGATGCTTTACCGCACTCAGCGCGCTTTTATCAAAAGTTTATCTCGCCAGCCTTTCCACCCTCTTGCCGCTATCAGTAAGGCGACCTGCTCAAAGTACATGGATTCAAGCGGTTGAAAAGTCACGGTGCTAAAAGGTGCCTTAATGGGAGTAGCACGTGATACGCGTTCGTCGCCCAGGGCAGAAGGAGAATGATCCGTGTACGATGTTTGCTGAAGCGCAATTTTACGCAGAAGACAAAGAGAGGTTGAGACGCATCACTCTATAAAAGAGAAGTCGACCAAGACATTCTTTATAAAATGTACTATAACTTCTTTAATAGGTATCGAAATATAGAAAACAGGTGCTACCTGACATTCTAACTAACAGAAAATCAAAATTGTCTCGTTTTATATTCTTGCTGGCTTTTGTTGCTTTCGTTCATCTCTATACTCAATGAAAATTGAAAAGTTTTTAAAGGGTGACTGTCATGTGTGAAATCTTAACTATTCTTTTCTATAAAGTCAGCTTAGATCGAACAGATTGATATCTTGATCTACTTCGTGTTACTCTTCATTTAAAGACTGATATAATAATCATGAAAAGCGCTTTGTAAATTTAATCTTAGGAGACAAATGGTGGAAAGTCAAGAGACATGCCATTCTGAGATTTTCCTTATGGTGAGACGATTCCAGCATTGTTGATGCGGTCCTAAAGAAATGATGAGCTTTGCATTTAAAAACTTATCCTAGTCTCAAACGGAACTGGCTTGTATTAGCAAGATACCGCTCAACAATGATATACCGGTGGTGTTCCAGCTAACTATCGGCGGCGGCGATTGCCATGATTTTTGCATCGCCATGGTACCGCCTTCAGCAGCCTGGTTTGGCTCATCGAAATGGCGAGGCTTAGATTTGACATGAAGGAAACGGTCATTGGACGATTTATCACAGCTCGCTTTGGAAATGAGATTATAAAAGTCCAACGCCCAGTGATGAGGAACAAGGTCATCTCTCGACTTGAAGAATCAGCCAAAGAAAAGCCATTGTGGCAATGGGCCGGAGATGACAGTGGCAGGGTCGAGTGCGTGCGCTAAAAGCTGGGAATGGCAGCAATCGCAGTGAAAGATAACATGTGGGCATGTTTCGAAGATGAGACTACGCACTAAATTGTTGTTTCATTTAGTCTCCTAGGCAGCAAACTTTAAAATAGTGCAAATGCTTTCTCTATAATATAATCAGAGTGGATTGCGGAATGTGATTTGTTCTCTGGCACTCTGTCGATTTAAATAGAATCATCATAGCTTAAGTTCCTGACGAGAAGTAGATAGCAGCCAATCTCCAGCGGAGAATGAGCAAGAATTATTGTTGCTTTTGAACATTTGTCAATAACAAAATCACTAATCACAAAGAACCCACTAGGATTGAGCACACCTACTGAAGATTTTATATTGGTTTCTGCATGGTTTTTAAGCAAGTGTAGCAAACATGGAAGGTATTTAGATCATCTATTTAAAATAATTATTTGAATAGTTTTATGTTTAATGGGGAAGGATAATATCTAAAAAGTTCCCATTTTTCTAAGAATATAACCATTGAAATTTTGTTTAAAAACGAAAGTACACTGTCAGAACCATCAAAATGACCAGTAATACCCAAAAGGTTGTAACAGGGAATACCTCGCTTGATTGATTCTCGCATTACATAATCTTGCAAAAGAGCAGGTGCGTAGAATTTGTTAAATTCAGGATAGGATCCAGAAAAAGAGATAGACCGTTTCTTGGGAGTGTATACAGACTGCTAGCTAATATTGTACTTTCGTCTCCATGCTTTTTTAATAGTTGGTATGCTTCGTTTTTTCGTATTTCAAACGTTTCAAATTGACTAGATAGTTCTCGAATTTGATTCAGTTTTTTTCAGAGGAATGGTTGTTTTCTTCAAGATAAATCTTGTAGTAATTTAATCTTTTTAGATAATTCATTCTGATTAATTTGTAAATGCTCAGATAATTTTTGAAATTTATGCTCGCTATAATAAATTCTGCATTGCTTTCCAAAGCTATCATAAAATTTTTCATAATAATCTAAAAGTCTTATCATCATAGTTGCGACGCTCAGAAGTTGATGAAGTAATCTGCTTTAAATTTATAAAGCTCATTACGTTTAAGTTTATGCAGTTCTATACCAAATGTTTTAGCCTTTTTACTAATGATTTTCCTTGTTTAGTAAAAAGATTTTAGTAATATTTCTTCTGTTAAGTCATTTAGGTCTTTTTGCAAAATGCCAATCACCTTCACCTTCAGGATAGTCCTTTTGTGTAAGCCATCAAATTGAGTAATTCAGGTTGGTGAGCATAGATACAAGTTCCTTCTTTTCTAGTACCAATAGGCTCACTTTTACTATTGAAGACTTGATAAATATCATAAGGTTTCACAACCAGCTCCATAGCGTTTAATTTTTTTGCATAGATTTTTAATTCTTCATAAAATTTAGGTAAGAACTCATAATTAGTGACAACAGGTCCAGAGTTGATTTTCAGGTATAGACCACCTCGCCATTTTTGTACTAAATAATAATGCTGATACTGCAATTGATTGTTATCAAAGAAAGCCAATGAACTCAACATTATACCTCTCAATAGAATAGAGCATTTCTAAAAGATTGGATAAAGGATTTTCGTTTCTCAGCTTTTTGATAATGTTGTTTAAATACTTTCTTTAGTAATTATTTCTAAAGGCATTGTTCTGTACTTCCTTTAGCATTTTGGAGGTTAATAAACAGAGCTGGTGAAGCTACAGAATAAAAATTATTTCTTATTTGAAAACGTTTTTATTTTTGAACTATTTTATCACCTAGAATTTTAACCCTGTCAAATATTTGCTTTGAATTTTTAACATTGTGAGACTGTTAACTACAAAAATTTGTAATTATAAAAAGAATATACAAAACGAAGCGTAGAAATTTCAGGTTTCTTACGGATTTTATTTATGACTTAGATTGTAGTAAAACAGCATTTCCTACATAAAAGACAAACCTACCAAAAATGCAGGATTTGTCTACAGTCTGAGATGTAGTCGATGACCAGTGAGTTTTCAGGTGATATGCTATCGTTTTGACCCATGTCTGTGGCATGAAAGAGCAGGATCATTGGTGAAATTCTCAAACGCCCTGCAATCATGGCAAGAGAGTAAGAGTTTGGAAAATAGGACCAAAGATGGCAAAGCTAATAGTTGTTCCTAACATTGGTCCAATGTTGTTGAAACAGCCAAGAACAGCACTGACGACTGTCATCAGGTTTATTATTGTCTAAACTGACGATAAAATGAGAAAGATGATAATCATCGCATACAGAACAAGATATTTTAAGATTTTATGTTGAGTGTCTTTGTCAATGACACTGATGATTGATGCAGAGTCAATACCCGCTTTGGTAGAGGTGGACAATACTTGATGAAAGTAAATGCGAACCAGCATTAAAGCAACGAACCACTCTTTAAACCGCCGGCGGTTAGAACCAGCGGACCCTCCTATGCACATGAGAATGAGAAGGATGAATTGAGAAAAGAGTAAAGATCGTAATGTCACCAAGCCCAAAACTGGTAGTGGTGATCATTATTGAACTTGAAAAGAGATTCTAGGGTCTGAGAGAGAGTTGATAAATATGGAAAAACATTGAGACAGATGAATATAGTTGCAGATGTTAGCAATAATGAGATAAGTTCGCAATTCTTCATCGCCAAAGAAAGTCTTTGAAATTTTCCTCAATAGTAAAAAGTAATAAAAGATTGAAATTCACTCCCAAAGATAGTGCTCAAAACTGACTAGATACAGTAATGAAGGAGCTGTTATAGTGAGCAATACCATCATTAGTAAACTGCGAAACCTCCTGTTCTCTGCTGTTCCCTATGGCAATGATAAAACTATCAAATAAAGGCATTCCTGCCAGACAATAAATCACTACAAAAATAGCAAAAAGTGCTAAATACAGCAAATAGAGAATTTGTGCAGTGTCCTTTTAATTTAGAGACAACTTTCCCACGGACCAGAACTTCTGCTCGTATCACTTCCAAAATGGCTATTTTATTATTTTCACAGCATAGAGCAAGACAAGTACCCCATACCTCCGATTAATGGGTAAAACTACGCCAAAGAGGAGGGAATGCGACAAAACAGAAACGTCTGGTAAGATTGAAGCTCAGTTGTTGTAAAGCTCGTGAACTGATCTCAAAGAAAGTACTAATGAGATGAGGAATTTGTCCCGAAAAACAAAAAGGAAGAGCTCCAAAAAGGACCAAAGTATCAGTATAAGGGCGACAATCAGGACCCTCTTTGGCATAAATGTGATGATTTTTAAGGTTTTAAAAGAGATACCTATCAAAATCCGACTGCTAAGAGAATACCAATTGTGGTGCAAATTGAGAGCAGGTTTTGATTGGGTTCATGATAGATAAACGCTACAATGAGTGGAATTAGCAGTAACCCTGCTTCAATGATTAACAATTTTGAGAGGAGGAAACGAATCATACTTCTATTCATGGCTTACCTCTCTAACAAACCATATATTGTGTGATATTTTTCGGATCAGAGTTGCTGACTGATGATTTGGTCTCGATTTGAATGTGGTCTTCCCCATTGGGAAAATAGGGTTTTCCATTTCCGGATAATGGCGCAATCAAGACACCTTTTTCAGTTTGAGGCTGGAAAAGTGGTCTTCAGTCATTTTATTTTCTTCCTTTATTTGAAATTGCAGAGTTTCAAAGTTGTCCATTGGCAGGTGGTGCATGAAATATAAAATCAGAATATTGAGCATTCATACGTCCGCGGACAAAGTGCACAATCGTGTCGACAGCAATTCTCTTTGGTGTTACAATGCTTGAAAATTCCTGACTGTCAATGATTTCAAGCAAGCTAGTCCGATTGACTTTCGTGATATTTTTGCACCCATGCTTTCAAGGAACATAGATGAAATGATATTTTCCTCATCGACACCAGTCAAAGTGGCAACAGCGTCATAGTGCTGCACTTTCTTCAGAAGAATATCTTTTGCAGTACCGTCACCTTGAACGATATGTAAATGTGGAAATTCTTGACTAAACCATTCAGCATGCTTTGGATTGATTTCAATCACTTTTAGTTTGATTTTGCTATTTTTAAAATATTAAGTAGATAGTAGGCGATTTTTCCCTGCACCACGAGCATTAAACTTTAATGACTTTGGGTCGCACGAAATTATGGAAAAGAATGACTTCTACCCGATTTCCGGTGACATAGATATATCATTCTGCAAAATGGTAATTTCAGTCTGGGAATGAGCAATTGTCCATTGCGGTTAATGGCACAAATCAAGACATTGCCAAATTTTTGCGAAATTGAGACATGGTCATCTGACAGAGGTCGCTATTTTGATGACTTTAAATTCCATCTGTTGACGCGTCCATTGGCAAATCGCTCAACAGAGAGCGCATTTGGAAATTCAATGATATGCAATATGGCGCTGCTAATAATTCAGGATTGACTATGAGAGAGAAACCAAGGATATTTTCTTTAAAAATAGAATTAGAATACTCTGGATTGCGCACTCGGACAATCATTTCTTTGCTCCCATTCTTTTTCGCCATGCATCAGCTGATACCATATTGACTTCGTCGTGCTCTGTCATGGCAATGAAAATATCGCAATGTCTCTATCATCAGCTTGCTCTAAAATTTTAAAATTGGCACCGTTACCAACAATGCCCATAATATCATAACGCTTGGTGATGCGATTCAGTACTGCTCTCGTTTTGCTCAATGAGAATTACATCGTGTTTTTCGACCCAGTGAACGACAAAGTGCAGAGCCTGCTACCGCCACCAACGACAATAATTTTCATGTTATACCTCCCAAGTATACCCCTCTATCATACTCTGTACAATTTCATCGTTTTCGAAGAAAAGAAAAAGATATTTTATTCTAGACGAGATCTAGTTGAAAAATAAAAAGATAAAACTTGAAAATTCGATCATATAAATCTAGAAAATATGATAAAGCTGTTGACATATGCTAAGAAAGTGATACTATAAGAAAAGTACTCCCTCATTGATTTACCTCAAACCTGTTGGGATGTGAGTTAATGAGCCTTAAACCCACGCTGTCTGCTGGGCTTGACTCCGCGGTGTGGCTTATTTTTGCTTGTAGCAATCACAGTTCACTAAGATAGATGAGAAGGCTATAAGATATGACAACATTTCAAAATCACATTGTTCTTTTGAACCACAAATTTCCTCAAAATACAGGAAATATCGCACGGACTCAGTGCGGCGACCAGTCTCCTTCATATCATTTTACCAATGGGGATTTCGATTGATGACCGTAAGATAAAACGAGCTGGCTTGGATTGATTGGGATAAGCTGGACATTGCTTATTATGACAATTTAGAAAGAGTTCATGAGTAAAATGGACGGACAATTGTGTGTGATTTCTAAGTTTTGCGGAGAAGGTTTATGCGGAAGAAAATTTTTGCAACTGCTGGAAATCACTGTTTCATGTTTGGGCGTGAGGATAAGGGGATTGCTGAAGATTTTATGCGTAGCTCATTCTGAAAAGCCTGCGGATTCCGATGAATGATGAACATGTCAGAAGTTTGAATTTATCAAACATAGTCTGCTATGCTGGTGTATGAAGCCTTGCGGCAACAGAAATTTTGCAGGTTTGGAGCTGGTACATCGCTCATGCATGACAAATTAAAATAGGATTTCTAAAAGAATGGACGACATCGGATAAAAATGCTTGCTCTAGCAGGCTTTTTGTTATGATTAAAGCGGGTCTTCAGGGGCAGGGTGAAATTCGACCGGCGGTATTTGCAGCCGTTGACAATCTTTGTTTTTATATAGCGTTGGAGTTTCGCGGGTATATCTTTGAAACGCCACTTCATTTCAAAAACAAAAATTTTTGCCAACTGGATAACTGTTTTAAGTCCGCGAGCGTAAGCTGATGTGGTGCAATTCCACAACCGACAGTATAGTCTGGATGGGAAGACGAAAGGCAATGAAGAAGGTCTAAAATTACAGCTTTTTGAATTTTATTTAAAGGAGATTTTTCATACTATTTTCAAAGGTTCCCGTTGATTTGAGAAAATCGTTCTTCAGCAAGCCTTCAGCTTCTAATTTTTATAAATTGGAGGAACCTGTTATGACACATACACACGCAAAATGGCTGTTGTTGCCATTCTTTCAGCAATTTCATTTTTGCTGATGTTCTTTGATTCTCGATTTTACCGGGGGCTAGCTTTTTAAAGCTAGATTTCAGTATTTTACCAATCCTACTGGGATTAGTGGTGCTGGATTTAGGTGGTGCTTTGAGCATTTTATTGGTTCGTTCGGCGCTCAAACTGCTGCTGAACAATCAAAGGTGTCAATACTTATATTGGCTTGCCGATGAATATCATTGAGTTGCTGTTTTCGTAATTGCTTTTTGCTTTGATTTGGAAAAAGAGCAGACAACCGTTCGTTTTCTAATCGCTTCTGTGGTGGGGGACACTGGGATTGACTGTAGCAATGCTTCTTTTGAATTATATCTATGCAATTCACTATACGCAACGTTTGCTAATTTTGATATTTCAAAGATTCTGTGTAGCAAACTATCTATTTGCAATCGGTCATTGCCATTTAATCTATTAGAAGGTGTGGTTTTTGCAGTTGCCTTCTGCTGATTTATCTGCTTTTGAAACCAATTTTAATCAGTATGAAAAATAAACAAACTTAAACCAAGGGCTCTTGCCCTTTTTGCTTTTTGTGATTCTAGGCTATGTTGTCAAGTTTCATCCTAATTATTTCAGGCTTTGATAGTCTAATTCAGATAACTTTTGACGTGGAAATTTGCCATATACTTTGACACTTTTCTTTTCTAGCGTAACGAGTCTGATCACATACGCCCGTTATTATGACCTCAGGTCATAGTTTTGGCTGGTTTTCCTTTATAAGAAATGATGGGTGAGGCTGTTCTTTTGGTGGGAATCTTGCCTTGACGAATTTTAGTGGTTCTTTTTGAAAAATGTCTATCAACGTCCTCGTCCTACGCTCAACATTTAGTAGAAGAAGGTGGATTTTCTTTTCCGAGGTGGACATGCTTTGGCTTCGACTTTAATCTTTGCTGCTTTAGATTATTGTTGTAGCAAAGGTGCAAACCGTACAGACAAACGTTTGTTGTCAAAGGTTTATTGATTACGATGATTCTTCGATTGCAATGTCACGTGTTTATCTGGGTGTGCATTATCCGACAGATGTTTTTAGGAAGCCTTTTATTAGGAGTGTGATATTGAATTTCCATACTATGGTAAGTTTGCGCTTCAATGGCGTTGCAGGAAAGCATAAAATAGATTATTAGCAGACAGTTTTAGTGGGGCGCGTGCTGTCTCAAGCAGAACTTTATGGAAAATTTCCTTGCCACCGTGTGGTCAATGCAGCAGGACGCTTAGCACCAGCATGGAAGATCAGCGACATCTCCTCTGGGCTGAAGGAGTGACTCTAAAACGAATGACAGTGTGTGACTTGGAGCACCAATGGAAGCCAACGGACAGTCAGTAAAGTGTAAATGGAACTCCGAACGCGAGGTTCTGTTTATAGTGGTACAATGAAAGTTATGAAACCATATGAATTCGTTAAATGCTTACTTATCGAAAAACTATTTTGGAGAAGACCTTTGAAAGTTCTGATTGATGCGGCTTTGATTGCCCTAATCGAGACGGAACAGTAGCTCATCGAGTGGCTGTACTTTTTGTACGGTATCTGGGTCAGTGCGATGCTAGTAGCACCAGAAGCACCGATTCGTGAGCAATTTTACAAGGAAATTGATTTTATGCATCGAAAGTGGCCTGAAGTCGAAAAATATCTAGTTTATTTTCAAAAATTTTCACCAATACCCATGATAAGGTGGAGGTCATTCGTGAGCGATGAGCAGGCCATCACGAGCCAGGAGTTGGTATAACATTTGGAACCAGACCAGACTGCCTGCCTGATGAGACGATTGCTATTCTAGCAGAATTGTCGAACGCATGTCACGTGACGGTGAAGAGCTGGGCTTGCAGACGACTTATGAAGCTACTTCCGCAACTGATTAACCGCGCACATTCCTATGAATTATATGTTGAAACGGTTCAACGTCTGGAAATTTCCAAAAATCGAGATAGTTTCTCCGCTTAATCAATGGCTTACCTCAGAAACTCATGAAATGATGATAGAAAATGTTCGCCGCTGTGTGACGAGACAGCCCGACATTCAAAGGGATTAAATTACATCTTTGTACATTTAATGACCAACACACGCATGCAACGAGATTATCATGAAGGACGCTTGCAGCTGCTTAGCCAAGATGAGTATGTTTCAATTGTTTGTGACCAATTAGAAATAATCCCTAAGCATATCGTCATTCATCGGATTACAGGCGATGCGCCACGAGATATGTTAATTGGCCCTATGTGGAGCCTCAACAAATGGGAAGTTCTCAATGCGATTGAACAGGAAATGAACCGTCGCGGCAGCGTTCAAGGGTGTAAAGCAAAGGAGCAACGATTTATATGTTAAGACCATTACAAATGGCACATGCTTTTTAGAGAGTAGTGACTAGATAGAAGATATCAGTCGTTGATGCCACTATGGGCAATGGGCACGACACGCTTTTCTTGGCACGATTGGCTAAAAAAGTGTATGCTTTTGATATTCAAGAGCAAGCCGTTGAGCAAACTACCAAGCGCTTGGCAGAAGCTAAATTGGACAATGTTGAACTGCTTTTGACAGGTCACGAAAATGTGGATCAATATGTTTGAAAGTATTAAGCAGCTATTTTAATCTAGGATATCTTCCGTCGGCAGATAAAACAGTGATTACGCAGCCACATACAACTATTCAGAGCTTTGGAAAAATTATGTCGCTGTTTAGTAGCTGGCGGTCGGATTGCGATCATGCGATTTACTATGGGCATGCAGGTGGCGATGTGGAGCGAGATGCGGTTTTAGACTTTGTTAGTCAATTGCCGCAGCAGGAATTTACTGTCGCCCTTTATAAAACAATCAACCAAATCAATCAGCCTCTCTCTAGTGATGATTGAGGATTAAAATGACCTAAGTGGAGAGAAAATGGATGAGCAATATCTACATGAAAAATTGAGGCTGCTTGCGTGCAGTCAATATCTAGATTCAACCAATGGAGAAATCTTAGCAAAAGCAAGTAATGATGCGCAGATGAGCAAAAATGCTTCGGATTGATTGAGTCAGTCTTGAAATGGAGCGCTGGTCATGATTGAGCATCGCGATTTATCGAAAAATAGAGCAAAAGATCTCCGAGCAGAAGATGCTTTTTGAAAAATGCTATAAAACAAAAATAAAGGAGGAAAAGGTGGACTTACTCCTTTTATTATTATCTTTTTATCTGTTCTGATTGTTTCAAATGCCACCAACAAGTTATTTCTCAAGCCACCACGTTTTCACTTATACAAATTCTAGTAGGGGATTGGCTGGGATTTTTCATTCCAGTTGGAACGTTTTCATTTAGAGACAGAGCTGTTTTAGCTTTAATCATTGGAGCGCTACTGTTTCGAGAAGCAGAAGAAAGCGATATCTACCAGTATTCTTAAAGCACTGGAAGATTGTTGTTTATCTGATTTTTCCAGTTATTTTTCTATCAACTCTGAGTCTTGGCTTTTTGCTCACATTGGCTATGGGTGTACCTTCCTCTTGCAGCTTGTATCGCGGTTGGAGCCGCCTTCGGGTCCGACTGAGTGGCTTTTTGCGTCATATCTGAGCGCTTTACCTTCCAAAACGTGTAGAAAATATTTTTGCAAAAGGGGGAGGACTCTACAATGATGCGAGCGGGTTGGTTGCCTTTCAATTTGCTCTGACGACTTGGACAACAGGAAATTTTCATGCCAGGAAGCCAGCGCCCTCAATTTATCCTTTCAATCATTGGCGGTTTTGTTGGAATGTGGTCTAACTGCTTTTTCAAATCGTCGCTGCAAAAGCTGCTGCATACGGTTGCGAGCCTCCAGACACAGCAGGAGAGTTGTTGTTGAAATTAGTTTGACCGTTGCTGACATTCTTTTAGCCGAAGAACTCCATGTATCAGGTATTATTGCAGTCGTCGTGGCAGGAATTTTTAAGGCTAGATCGTTTTAAAAGGATTACTTTTATTAGAGGCTCAAGTTGATACCGTGACAGATGACGATTTCGGCAAACTGTCGCATTTATATGCTGGAATGGAGCTAGTCTTTTGTCATTTTAGGAATTGAGTTAGAAACGATAGCTGAAAACCCATTTTGAAAAGTCCGGTTTATGATAATCTGGCTCCTTCGAGACGATTCTTTTTGCTGACGATTGTGCTGTTGTCATTCGTTTTGTCATGATGGCGAGCTTTTATTTTCGGGAGAAGCCTACCGTTTGAAAAAGAAAATGTCGAAATATTGAGAGATATTGCTCTGTTAACTTTTCAGGCGTGAAAGCACAACGCATCCATTGCAACCATTCTCTTGATTCCAACAGCTTTAGAGCAGGAATATCCTCTTTTATGCTTTTCTTGGTGGCTGGAGCATTGCTGGATTTTGACAGGACTGGTAGTGTTGCTCGTTTATCAGAAAATACAGGAAGAATCATCAGACTACCTCATGTATATTGCTATTTTTAAATGACGTTGTCCAAGAATTAGAAGAAGATTTGAAGCATACAAAGTCAAAAGCCCGCTTTATGCGGCTATTGATAATTATCATCGGACGAATCGAGGCATCTTTATTCCGGAGCAGGAAGGCAAAATCTGTTCAAAGATTTGACAGATTTGGTACAATTGCTGATGCTGAGTATTGAAAGTGACGGTTTGGGAACAAGCCTACGAAGAAAGAAAGATGAGTAACCGTGCCGATTCCATTTACCAACGTTATTTATGGAATATGGAGCAAAGATCAACCGTAATCTTGCTTCGCGCTTCACTTATTTTGATTAAGCTTTTTAGAAATGACTCGCTTATTGCTCACATGAGATTGTTACGTTTATGTTGCTTTCGCACTGGTGACTCAATCAAGATAGAGCAAAGCCTAGTAAGGCTGAAAGAGAAGAGCTGCCGAATTGTGATCCCAGTCAATACAAGTGATTATCGGCAGTTTAGAAAAATCTGAAGGGCGTTTATAATACTGCGCTTATCAATTTCTGTACAGATTCGCGTATTCGTGAGGCAGCAATTATTGAAGCGGTGCTTTTTATTGAGCGAGTTATCACGTATCAAACCGAATAATATCAAGGAAATGCTACGAGGCTATTATTTGGAGCGGAAGGTGTTTGAATATGAACACGAAAAGCTGATTTCAGCTAGTTATGCAAAATTTCTCCGTCAAAATGTCAATAATTTAGAAAATTATTCTCTCAAAGAAACCGTCATTACACATTACCATAACACATGATGAACTATGTCAGACAGAAATAAAAACAGGAGTGGATTGAGCACTTAGTGTGCAATTCACTCTTTTTAAAACATAAGCCTTGACGGGCTGATGAAGTTGGGATGATATTTCAATGAGGTTTGCTTGAATAGAGTGTCTTAATTCGAGAGGCATCAATCGATTTTTGTATCAATTTTTCGTTTCAGATTCTCGAATTTTTCAACTTCTTCGTTCGCGAATGGCGCGGTGTTTATTTGAAATCAGAATTTCCACAATGAAAAGGTGCTGCGTAAAGACGACGTCTGTGTTCCAGCGGAAAAAGTCTCAACTAGTGTAGCATCTGTACTTTCTAATTGAGCTTTGTACAAGGCGTGCATGGCTGTTTGTCGTGTTAATAGCTTCATCTGACTCTCCTATATTCTATTCCTATTATAGCACTTTTTCATAAAAATGTGAACAATTTCTCATACTTTATGATTCTTTTCCACATTTCAATTCCCATTATGACTGCCACGTTTTAATTTGAAAATAGCTTTCTTTCGATTGGAAACCAGGGACGAGCTGATTAAAAATCTTCTAAAGGTGCATGAGATTGCTCATATTGGCTCACTTCATAAACGTAAGCAGGGTTATAAAAATAGGTGTCGCGGTGGCGAGGAATAAAAATATTCATCTGCTTGTCCGTAATATTGATCCGATTGAGCCGCAAAACCAAGCTCTTCAATCAGTTCACGTTTAAGGCAGTCAGTAATCTTCGTCTCATAATCGCCTCCGGGCAAGAAACCCACGCCGTTGGAGCTTGCACTAAAATTATCTTTCTTGCTTTTCATCTGGAATAACTGCGCTAAACGCCATGGCAGATTCACATATTGAACGCCTTCTTGCTTTTTCTCCCAAAAGTTGCGACCGTCATATCATTTTCCATCTTTCTTATATGCTACTAATATCATAATGCAGAAAATCAAGCGCTGTCAAGGCTTTCAAGCATTTATAAGGTTCAAATTTGAAAATATCTGCTGTATATAAATTGGAGCACTTTTTCAAAAGAGGAAGATGAAAAAGAATGGCAACGACTGTTGGGATGACAAAGCCAAGCCAGAGTGCCAGTCCCATGGAAAGTCCGCCTGTAACAGAAGCGAAGAGTCCTGTCAGACCAACGAGTCCAAAAACCTGCTGATGCAGGCGTCCCAGTAATAGTGAATAGGTGGAACCAACAGCCCAGTTACAGCAGAAGTTGCAACGATAGGAACATAAGAGATGGATGTTCAAAGACATTGGTCATCATCATTTTCTTATTGAACCAAGGGCAGCAGCGTTACCAGGTTTATTGACGAAGAATGAATGAACAACAAGTACGATACAAGTTGTTCGACTCCCATAGCAGAAGACACCAGCAGCTAGTCCATTGTGGTCCAAATGGCAAGACCGAGTTGCAACAGCTGAGATTGAGCCACGATTAAGATAGCAAAAAGTAACACAGATGAGAACACTCAGTGGGTAGGCTGAAGATCCGTAAAGCAGATGATTCTCGCCCGATTCAAGCTGAAATCATTTTGACATAGAGGAAGTGAACAACTCTCACAGTCGCAAGAAGGATCCAACGATTGCGAAGAAGAACAAAATTAAAGGATTCAAATTTTCCTTCTAGCCAGAGCAATACGAGGACGCTGAGGGCACAAATTAGCATGACATTGATAATGTCCCCTGTACCAGTCGTGTAGAATCCAGTAAAGCCATTTTGTTTGCAGTTGCGGTAATTTCAGCAGGGCTTTTTGCTTGGAGATATCTCTAATAACTCCGTTGCTCCAGCTAGTTTGCTAGAAGCACCAGAACTAAGCAAAAGCAATGGCTGCTAGAAGCGCAGCTTCATTCCTGCTTGAAATTAAATTCTAAGGCAACCAGCGTTCAAATTACGGCGAGATAAAAGTGGCTTGGAAAAGAACGTTAGCCACATTCCAAGTTGCAAAGCATTATTTATGAAAAAGTCCAAGAGAAAATAATGGCAAAGATACAGTTGAGGCAAGGCTACGATACCAATTCTGGTTCCGTTTAGAACTTTTATGCAAAAATGATTTAGGGTAAGTGGATGCGGTTGTGTTTTCTTTTGTCATACTCCTTTATTTTTGAAAAATAAAATCCGCCCCTATCCCAAATGAGAATAAGGCGGAGTCATGTAAAAAATGAGATGATTATCCCATTTTTAAAACGGTAGCTACGCCTTGATAAATACTATAAACTAATGATAATAATAGCTATCATCGTATACACACGTAACTCCTATTTTTCTTGTTGTTCTATTATAACATCTTATTCCAAAACAATAGAAAAATTGAAATTTTTCTGATTATTTTGAAAAACAGAATATCTATTATATATATGGGGAAAACAGAAGAAAAATCTTCAAACAAATTTTGCTTTTATAGAAAGTTGACATCAGCAACAAGTTTCTTTTTGTTATACTCATGATAGAAAATGAAAAGGAGCAAAACAAATGAAATATGAATGAGAAAAATTAGATAAAGAACTTTATCAAGTTCCAAAAACTCCTGTGGTCATTGAACACCCTGTGCAGTCATTTATCATGTTAAATGGTCAAGGAAATCCAAATAAAGCTGACTTTTCAGAAAGGGTTTCTGTCTTTTATTCCCTCGCTTATACGATTAAAATGGAGTATAAAAACTGCTCACCATCAGGAATTTACTGATTTTTACCGTTTACCCTTTGGAAGGATTTGCAGCAAACAGAATCGAGAAGACTTTGGTAAAAGACGACTGAGTTTATACGATTATGATTGCTTCAGCAGAGTTTATTACAAATGAAATGGTTGAAACAGCTCTCGAAAAAGTAAAAAGTGACCAAATCCGTTTTATAATGAGATTCGCTTTTGAACGAATAAGTGAAGGAAAGCAGCGTTGCAATGCTTCATGTAGGACCATTTGACGATGAACCACAAAACCTTCGCGAAATGGATAGCTTTCTGTCAAGAAAATGGGTTAAAACGCTGCAGCATATCATCGTGAAATTTATTTGAACACAAAAAATCGCACCGCTCCAGAGAGACTAAAGACAATTTTGAATGACAGTGTTCTAGTAACTAAAAAGTCACTCCTCAGACTTCTGAGAGTGACTTTCATGTTTAATTATATTGTCATCTGCTGCATGGTGTTTGGATTTCTTTGGTCGGCTTCATTTTCAGCTTTTTAGTTGATTTGATGACAATTTTTACTAGTTGCTTTATCATGATAGCATGGAGTTCTTTTTCACTTGGGTGTTCAAGATGGTAGTCGGTGATAGCATCGCTCGATGGATCTTGGATTGTCCGACGAGTGGACGAGCTCCCATTTTCGGATCGTAACCCAAGTCAACTAATTTTTCTTGACTTTTGTCTGTCACATCGAGGTGAATGTCATTTGTTGCAAGCCGTTCATTGACATCTTCAAGCATCAAGTCTACGATTTTTAGAGATTTTTCTTATCAAGGGACTTGAATTCGATAATACCGTCAAAGCGGTTCATAAATTCTGGACTGAAGAAGTTGCCTAATTCACCGAGAACAGAGTTAGTCCGTCCTTCACGCGCTGCTCCAAAGCCAACATTTGCTTCGACTTTGCCAGTACCAGCGTTTGAAGTCATAATGATAATCGTATCTTTCAAAAGCTAACTGTGCGCCCTTTGTCCGTCTGTCAGACGTCCGTCGTCAAGAACTTGCAGGAACATGGCATGACATCTGGGTCGCCTTTTTCACTTCGTCAAGTCAAAATGAGAGAGTAAGGATTGCGGCGCGCGCTCTGTCAATTGTCCGGCTTCTTCGTAGCCAACATAGCCTGGAGGTGCTCCAACGAGTTTGGCTACGCTGTGTTTTTCCATATACTCAGACATATCAGAGCGAATCATGCTGTCAGATGAACCAAAGAGCTCAATCGCTAATTGTTTAGAAAGTTCTGTTTTACCGACACCGGTTGGTCCGACAAAGAGGAAGGAACCAATTGGTCGATTAGAGAGCCAAGTCCGACACGATTACGGCGAATGGCTTTTGGCAATTTTATCAACGGCATCATCTTGACCGATGACAGCGAGCTTTCAAAGTCATCAGCTGAGACTAATCGGTTGCGATTGTTCCCTTTTCTTTTAGGGTCACCAACTGGGATATTTGTTTTTGCTCAGTGATATGCTCAATGGTTTTTCACTGATAATAGGTGTATCTTGGTCTGCCATTTTTATTTTTGCTGCATTTCTTTGTATTTTGGCAATTTGGTCACGGAAATAGGCAGCTTTTTCAAAATCTTCATCCGAGTAGCTTGTGCCTTGAGATTTTCAGCTTCTACCAAGCGTTGATCAATAACTTTGGGATCAACAAAAATTAAGTGTCAGATTCATTTTAGAACCTGCTTCGTCTAGCAAGTCAATAGCCTTATCTGGCAAGAAACGATCTTGGATATAACGATTGGATAAGACAGCTGCCGCTTCAATGGCATCATCTGTATATTTAACGTGATGATAGTCTTCGTATGAATGCCTTTTTAAAGATAGTAATGGTTTCTTCAACCGTTGGTTCATCCACTTTTACTGGCTGCATCCGGCGTTCCAGTGCGCATCTTTTTCGATAATGCGATACTCATTGAGAGTTGTGGCACAACTAATTGAAGCTCACACCGCGAGCAAAGAGCGGGTTTTAAGATCATTGCCGGCATCCATATTTCATCTCCAGCTGCACCAGCTCCAACGATTTCATGGATTTCATCAATGAATAAAATCACATCCTGACGAGAACGGATTTCTTCCATGAGTTTTTGCATTCGTTCTTCAAATTGACCACGGATACCAGTTCCTTGCACTAGGCTGACTACATCTAAAGCGGATAACTTCTTTTGCCTTGGAGTTTATGTGGCACATCTCGTCCACAATTTTCTGAGCATAGCCTTCGACAACTGCTGTTTTTACCGACACCGGGCTCTCCGATGAGGACTGGATTGTTCTTTTTCGTCCGACGGTTGAGAATTTCAATGACGCGGACGATTTCCTCATCACGACCGATGACAGGGGTCAATTTCACCGCGCCGAGCAAATTCGGTTACATTGATACCAAATTCTTCTAGGAGGCCTTTAGGCTGTTGCGGAGCTTGCTGGCGTGCACCTCCACCTTGATTGGAACCGTAACCTCCATTGCCGTAACCGCCTCCAGATTGAGTCGGAGGGTTTGTGGTTCTTGATGGTTTTGAAAATTCCCGAGATTACTAAAGAAGTCATCAAAAGGATCTAAGTTGTTTTGATTATTCATATTAGTCATTCCACGAAATAGAGCATTATTGGGGTCTGTTTTCATGATTTGATAACAATTTTGACAGAGGTCGACTTGGTGTTGCTTTTTCCATTCACATTTGTGTAAGGTGAATGGTTGATTCATTATTTTTACAGTTTTGACAAAGCATACGCTACCTCTTCTTTTTAAAATTGCTTGACGAAATCAATTGGTCAATAGTCAAACTTTCTAGTTTTCATTATATCAGTATTCTAAAAACATTGCAAAGAATAAAGTGTTAAAAGACAGATTTTTGTACTGAAGCGTTTCATTTGTGTTAAATTTATCAAAAACAGGGCTTTTTACTGGTATTTCATCTTTCATTTGTGGTAAAATAGTAACGTATAAATGAATAGGAGAAGGAAAATGGAATCACATTTAGTAAGAATTATCAATCGTTTAGATGCTATGACAAAAGATGGCGGCAATTTGAAACGTAATTTTGAACGTGACGGGTTGTTGCAGAAGTAGCTTATAGCTATGATGAAGAAAATGGCTCAGTATTCACTCTTCGCGATGTTGCAGGCGTGAAACCTATCACATTTGATAGCATTGATTTGATTGCTATGGAAATTTGTGAATTGTTGTATAATTTGCTAGTCTCTGATCAGATATCCTCAGGCACCCGCTTAGGGTATGTTGTTTGCAATAATTTTGCTTATCTAGTCTTAGAATTGTCGAAATTCTAGAAAAATGTATACTAATGGTGATAGTAGCATATTTCTTGACAAACAGAAAAAGGAGATAGTATGGATTTATCTCAAATGAAATTAGTGACAGAATATGAAATTGTCGGAATCGATCTGGAGGAAGCGAGCGTCCGTCATTTAGCAGATTTAGGGATTAAGATAGGAAGTTTTATTCAAATCATTTCAAAAACAAATGATACAGCCATTCTCTTAGTTCGAGCTGCTAGGATTGCTTTGGACAAATCTATTTTGGAAAAGTTGGACGTTGTTCTGAAAGATAGCAATCGCTCAGCTCTTCCTTTATCTGAGTTAGCTGTTGGAGATGGCGTATATAGAAGCAATTCATGCAGAGGGTGCTAAAACGGAGGCTGATGGATATGGGCTTGACGAAAAATACAAAAGTTCAGTTGCAGAAGGTTGCACCATTAGGTGATCCACTAGAAATTAGGTTGAGAGGCTACGATTTGACATTGAGAAAGTCAGAAGCGAGTCTGGTTAGTGTTGTGAAAAGCGAAAAGGAGCAAAAAGGATGAAAAGAATTGGCATGCAGGAAATCCGAATAGTGGAAAGATCAGTTTATTTAACATTCTAACCGGTAGTAGCCAGCATGTGGAAATTGGCCTGGGAGTTACTGTCAGAAAAAGAAAAGTGGTCTATTTCGCAAAATAAAGAAATCGTTATTCAAGACCTACCAGGAATTTACTCCTTGTCGCCTTATACTTCGAGGAAATGGTTAGTAGAAATTATCTTTTTAAGCGGTACGTGCGACGGGATTTTGGATGTAGTTGACGCAACCAATTTGGAACGAAATCTGTACTTGAGCTTGCAATTGATTGAGACGGGGATTCCGGTTGTGCTGGCTTTTAAATATGAGCGATGTCGTTGAAAAAACAAGGAAAATGGATTGATACAGACTAAATTAAGCTACCAACTGGGTGTGCCGGTCATAGCGACTAGTGCTTTGAAAAAGATAGGGATTGACCAAGTCATGCAGCAGGTCTTACGAGTATGGAGCAGCACGGATGAGAACGGTCTATCCTGTTTACGACAATCATTTTGAAGCGGCTTTTGTCAGAAATTATCCGTATTTTGGGGAATGCAGTACCTCAAAAACAAGCTCTGTTTTTATGCCATTAAGCTTTTTGAACGTGATAAAAGAATTATCTGAACAGCTGGTATTGTCTGATTTTTCAAAAACAGAGATTGAAGATGCGATTAGGATTACGGAGAAATCTACACTGAAGACGCAGAGACCATTGTTGTTAATGCGCGCTATGAGTTTATTGAGGTCAGCAGTCAAAATGGCGCTGCAAGCTGATGTTACTAAATTAAGTTTGTCAGACAAGATTGACCGTATTAGGACCAATCGTTATTTAGCTTTACCGATCTTTTGCGCTTGTTATGTGGCTGGTCTATTTTTCTCCATTCAAACGATTGGAACGATGGGAACGGATTGGACAAACGATGTCCTCTTTGGAGAATGGATACCAAATGGTGTTAAATCATTGCTAGAGCAATTAGCTGTAGCCGACTGGCTTTCAATCTTTAATCATTGATGGGATTATCGCAGGCTGCGGAGCTGTGCTAGGGCTTTGTGCCGCAGATTTTCGTCTTATTTGTCTGCTTTGGGAATTTTGGAAGACATTGGTTATATGGAGCCGGATTGCTCTGTGATGGATCGGTCTGTTTAGACGCTTTGGTTTATCTGAAAAACCTTTATCCCCATGTTGATTTCGACGGGGTGTGGCGTTCCTGGTGTCATGGCGAGTAGAACCAGTGAAAATGAACGTGACCGTAGAATTACCATTATGACAACAACCTTTATGCCTTGTTCTGCCAAAGTTGCCGATTATTTTTGATTGCGGGAGCTTTCTTCCCGGCAATCTTGGATTGCACCAAGCGCTTATTTTTGTCGGAATGGGAGCGATTATCTTATCAGGGATTGCTTTGAAAAAGACAGCGAGTCTCGGTGGAGCAGTAGCGCCCTTTATCATGGAGCTGCCGAGTTACCACCTGCCACAAGTCAAAACGGTTTGCGCTACGCTGGTCAAAAGGCTTTGAGCTTCATTAAGCGTGCTGGAACGATTATCTTTGTGACCAATATTTTCATTTGGTTTGCTAGTTCCTATAACTTTGGCTTGCAGGCAGTTGAGACGGAAGATAGTATCTTAGCGGCATTAGGAAAAGGGACTGCTTTTGGATCTTTAGCCCCTCTTGGCTTTGGCAATTGGCGAGCAACGGTTGCGGCTATTACGGGATTGTTGGCTAAGGAAACGGTGATTTCGACTTTTTGGAATCTTGTATAGTGACAGACGCGACAGAGACCACCAAAAGAGTTGTGGACCAATCTCCAACAGCATTATACGGCACTTTCCGCCTACTCATTCCTTGTCTTTAATCTGCTCTGCGCTCCTTGTTTTGCAGCGATTGGTGCGATTCATCGGGAAATGGGCAATGCTAAGTGGACGTGGATTGCTATTTCATTCCAAACTCTACTAGCTTTATAATGTCAGCCTTGTGATTTACCAGTTTGGTCAGAGTTTTTGCTGTACGGAAAAGGAATTCTCAGTGACTGTCTTTTGCTTTGTTCGTTGTAGTAGTTGGTCTCTATTTCATCTTTAGAAAAACCACGGAAAGAAAAATAGAAGTTATCACTTTAGATAGTCTGACACATCAAATAGTATAGGAGAAATTATGTCCACGATTATTGTATTTATCATTATTTTAGTTTAGCTGGCGCAGCGCTGCACCATCATTATGGGAAAGAGGGAACTGTGGTGATTGTGACTGTCAATGTGAAATCAAAGAAAAATGAGACACAAAATAAAGAGAAACTAAAAACATGACAGAGGTTGTCAGGTCATTTGTTGTATGATTTATTAAAAAGAAGGAGAACATAACATGGTAAGACCTACTAGCAAGACTGAGTTGATTAGTGCAGCGACACAGCAATATGCAAAGCTACAGTCATTGATTTCCCAATTAACAGAAGAAGAGTTAAAGACTCCATTTGATTTTTTTCAAAAGATGAAAAAAGAAAGAGGCGCATTGGAAGAGGATAAAACCTCAGAGATGTTCTCATTCATCTTTATGAGTGGCAGCAATTGCTTTTGGATTGGGTGCATTCCAATCAAAATGGTGTCGAAAAATCGTTTTGCCAGCACCTTATAATTGGAGAAGCTATGGTGAGATGAATGTGGCATTTTGGCAAAAACATCAACAGACACCGCTAGAAAAAGCAATCAAGTTGCTTCATCAATCACAGGAAAAATGCTAACCCTGGCTGAAACCTTTACAAATGAAGAGCTGTTTTCAAAGAGCGTTTATAAATGGGTTGGTGGGAGTACTCTCGGCTCCTACTTTGTCAGTAGCACATCAAGTCATTATGACTGGGCTATGCAGAAGTTGAAAGCACATCGAAAAGAACTGTAAAAGTCAGTAAACAATCAGTAGGGTTGGGAGCAAAAGATGAAACAACATACAATGGCTAAGAGAGCAAATCCAAAGAACTTCACATCGTTCTTTGATATATCAGAGTGAATCAAGGTTATTCCGTTCGAAGAGTTGGCAAAAAGTAACTTATCAGAAGTAAGATGGTGGGGCAGAACGAAAAATTGAATATTTTTCAGTTTTCGCTCTCTTGTTTTTAGGCTCAGGTTGCTCAACTAGCCTAGGAGACTGTTGAGGTGAGTGGATAAAAAGAAAAACAAAGTGTTTATCAAAGAAATTTGTTGGAGCCTAAAAGACGAACAAAATTGTGACTTGCTCCGCAAGCTCTATTTGCAACCTTAAAAAGCAGTGCTTTTGAGCATTAGCTACCGCGTCAAGCGTTTTGACCATAATAAAATGGAGGCTGAGATCTTTTCTCAGCCTCTTTATATGAATAGTTTCTATGCTTACTTTGCTATTATCACCCATTAGTAAGTCTTTTGGTTGCTTACTAAGGAGCGTGATTGAAGCAATGAGGACGGAAACGATGATAATGGCAAGTCCAAAGATGACCACCTTTGATCATATCATCAGGAGATACATGTACATTGAGGCTAGTGAGGGTCTTGTTAAAGCTCATCCACTTCAGCCCCGCCTCCAAGATTGGCGCTCTTACCTTCTCGAGCTAGTTTTTCAGCAATACCACTGGTAACTTGTTTTCAAAATGCTATTTCCCATCACCTTGCTGACAGCACTACCTGCAAAAGTAAGCACCAATGAAGCTAAATATCACTTACAAAGAGAACTTCAGTGATAAATTGGAAGAAAATCTTTGTTTTGCTAATTCCCATTGAAAGCATGATTCCCATTTCTTTTTCTACGACCATTGATCCATAAGAACAAGACTAGCGTCAGAACAATTGCACCAAAGATTAGAGTTCCGATTAAGAGGTTTCCAGTAACGCCGTAAATACCGTTAATAGAAGATTGAAGTGCTGGGAAGTTGCTTTGTGCTTTTAACAAGGGTGTAGGCTTCCCAATCAATAGATGATATTTCTTTACTTTCGCCATCACTTTATCAATATCTTGACTACCGTTTACAAAAGAAAGTCGCATCTTGATAAATAGTGTTTTTATCTGTTGAACCTTGTAAAGTTTTTAGTCGTTTCTAAGTCTGTGATAAAAGGTATTTTCATACAATTCTTGAGGACTAGAAACGCTCCTTTATTTTTCCACGTCAAAAATTCCGATAACTGTCACTTTAGTAGTTTTATTAGCTTTACGAACGTTATCATAGTCATAAGTATTCGATTTTATATTAATCGTATCGCCGACTTTAAAGTTTGTTCTTTTCTGCAAAATCTTTATGAATTAAAGCAACATTTTTTTGTCGCTTTTTGTTGATATGTCTACCTTCAACTAGTTTGAAGGTTTCTGCGGTAAATTTATCATCCTTCGATGAATCGTTGATACCTGTTGCCATAATGGCACGACCGAATTTTTGTTTTCTATCTTCGCTTTCAAAGTCGGTTTCTCCAGATTCAACCAATTGGTGATCAATTAAGTCAGCGACAACATTCATTCGTTTGATGTAGCCAGAGATACCTTTAACTTTTTCCACAGCTTCGATATCTTCGCCTTTAAGATTTCCTGCTCCGCGAGGGTACCTTTGGTTCACTTCGCGGTTAATCTGCATTGAGAAACTGCTAGTGATATTTTGAAAGTCTCTTTTGAAGCGGCGTCTGTTGCATTTTTAACAGCAATACTGCCAAGTGTTAAAGTAGAGATGGCTAACAGGATTAAAAAGATAATCAGTGTTTTTATTTTTGCGCTATACATAGGCAAGAGCGTTCTTTATCGTTAACATATAATTTCTTCTCCTTGGAGGTCTTATTTATAATTCTTAGTGACTTCGACTAAGTTCTTATTGCTTAACTCTAAGACGACGTCTGCTTTATTAGCTAACTCTTTGCTGTGTGTCACCACAATCACACATTTATGTTTAGCTGATTTAATTAGGGACTTCAATGATGTCCATAGCATCCCTTCATCTAAGTTCCCAGTTGGTTCATCTGCTAAAGATAATTGGTGCTGTAGATGCAAGAGCGCGTGCAATAGCAACCCGTTGCTGCTGACCGCCTGATAATCGTAATACGTTACGATGGATTTCTTTTTCGTTGAGTCCAAGTTGTAGTAAGCTATCTTTATTTGCTTGAGAATTTACGAGTCGAACATTCTCCATCGGAGTTAAGTAATCGATTAAATTATAATTTTTGGAAAACCAGGAGATTTGTTTCCGTCTGTGATGGTTATAGCCTTTTTGAGCGATGTCTTGATCTTCAAAGAGGATTTTTCCTTTTGTAGGAGTATCAAGTCCTGCAAGAAGGAAAAGCAAGGTTGATTTTCCTGCACCCAGATTTCCTATAATAGCATAAAATTTTTCCTTCTTCAAATGAAGCTGTGATCTGATTCAATACATTTTCTTGTAGGCTATTGTATTGGTAACTAACTGAATCCATTTTTAAAAATTGTCATGTTTTGTCTCCTTAACTTATATCGGTTAAAAATATCTTTTGGTTTTTTATGTAGGATAATAGAAGATGAACCTACTACTGCAAAGTAAAATAATGATGAGCAGTATTCCATAAGTCATCAGAATAGTAGAGGCATGTAAGTGCTGAACGATATTTTTCAAAAATAGTGGATGAGCTATCTTGTTGTTGACCATGCCTTTATAAACCCTTTTGAATACCATAGTGGAAATATAAGAGCCACTAATAGAAGCTAGTGCCATACTAAATACTGATATGATAACCAGTTCAGTATGAATTGAGAGATAATCATCGCTTTTTGAAATACCGAGAGATAATAGTACTCCGATTTCATAAATCCTTTCTCTCAACCAGAACATGAGAATCAAGGAAAGAACGATGATACTTCCAATAATGATACTGAAAGTTAAAACATTAATAATCTGTTTGAAACTGGTAACAGAAGAAGAAACTGCTTCAAAGCCTTAGAATTTTTAACAAGATCAGTTTGCTTCCAATCAATTTTTGACTTTTTGACTGTATTGATGACTTTATCAATTTGATTTGGATTTGATACAGAAATAAACGGCTGCAGATAATTTATAATCAGCTGGTTTGTAGCCTTGTAGTGTTGGCTCGATTCATAGTCCATATAGACAGTATTTTCTGTCGCATCTGAGCTTAAACCTGTTTGTTTCTCTCTTTTTTCAGAAAGATACCAGCAATTTCAAACTCTACTTCATGGAGTTGTTTAGCATCCTCATCCTTTAAGGAAGCTCCCTTTAGTTTTTAGTTTATCTCCAACCTTTTAAATGATTCTTTTTAGCTAATTTTTCATGGATGAGAATCTTGGATTTATCGCCTTACGAATTGGCTTTCCTTGTTCAAGTTTGAAAAACACCACTTGCAAAGGTTGTTTCTAGAGTAGAATCACTTGTTCTAATGCAGCAACCAGATTGTTGAGGACAGGATTTTGATTGTCTCTTATGACACCTTGTTTTTTTCTTAACAACAGTTTTATCTGTCAAAACTTGCTAAAAGCATCGTATTTGAAGTTGAATTTTGAAATTTCTTTTATTCTCAAGCAATTTTTCTGCTGTTTTTAGTGAAAGTGGTCGTTCAAGTGTTTTGCTAGTTATTGTAAAGCCAGTATTTGATGCGTCATAGATTTTCTTTTCGATATTATTAGTCGTTCCCATAATAGAAAAGCTACTAGTTAAGGCAGTTGAAATGAGTAGAGTATCAGAAATACAAGAAGAGTTTTAACTCTTTTTCTACTGATGTAATTCAAAGCCTGTTTGGCTATTTGCATAGTTTTCTTCCCTTCTATATATTTTTAAACTAAATCGGTACTGTGTTCTATATTAAAGTTGTTACCTTAAAATAGTTTTAAGGTTTAAGATAATTTTAAGTTTTTAGCTCCTCTGTCTTTTTGTGTAAATTTTCATAAAATAGTAGAAAAAGGTGGAAAGAACAAGGTTGGTTTTCGCTCTATAACTTTCTATAAAAAGTCTATAGGGCAAATGAATGAATTTCTGCTATAATAGAATGAAGAAAATAGAAATGAGAGTTATATGGCAAAAAGATAATCGACGGAAAAAGCTTTGGCAGAAAAAATTACAAAGCACAACTAGCGAGAAAGTTCTAAACTAAAAGACCAAACAGGCTTAGTTCCTGGACTTGTAGTCATCTTGGTCGGCAATAACCCAGCTAGTCAAATCTATGGAGAAATAAAGAACAGTCAGCTTTGGCTGCAGGACTCAAGCGAAGCGGTGCGTCTGCCAGAAACAACAAAGTCAAGAAGAATTGCTTGCTTTGATAGACCAATACAATCAAGATTCAGCTTGGCACGGATTTTTAGTTCACTGCCACTGCCAGCATATTGATGAAGAGGCAGTGTTGCTAGCAATTGACCCTGATAAAGATGTGGACGGCTTTCACCCAATGAATATGGGACGCCTTTGGAGTGGTCATCCTGTCATGATTCCTCCACACCTGCTGGTATTATGGAAATGTTTCATGAGTACGATGTTGACTTAGAAGGCAAACGTGCGGTGGTCATTGGACGAAGTAATATTGTAAAGGTAGCCTATGGCACAGCTTTTTACTTACTAAAAATGCAACAGTAACTCTGACGCATTCACGGACACATCACTTGTCAGAGTACAAAAAAAGCTGATATTTTAGTTGTCGCTATCGGTCGTGGGTATTTTGTGACTAAAGATTTTTGTCAAAAGAAGGCGCGGTCGTGATTGATGTTGGCATGAACCGTGATGAAAATGGTAAGTTGATTGGTGATGTGAAATTTGATGAAGTATCGAAAATCGCGAGTCCTCATCACTCCTGTACCAAGAGGGGTTGGTCCGATGACCATTACTATGCTCATGGAGCAAACTTATCGAGCTTGAGCAAGCGGAGTTTGAAAAGATAAGAATGTCATGGGAGTGGGACAGACAGCATGATTACGAAATTCCCCCACAGAAAGAGTGTAATCGTGAAAATTACGCATAAAAATTGGTATTTCGAAAGAAATCAAATTTGTTGCCCTACCCTGCAAAGGTTGAGTAGGTTTGAAAAGCTGATAGCATCAGCGTAATAAAAGCCACTCAATTGCGTATTGGGTTTTATTCTCAGAAAGCAAACGAGTCTGAGACAAGAAATGTCCTAGACAGGCCTTTTACCTTTATATAAAATAGAGGTAGACAAGGGAATCGCAGTATGCAAAAAGGAGAAAATAATGGAGTGGTCAATTGTACATTATTGGAAAAAGGTCGTTCAACCACGTGCACTCAATAGTCACAAGGATTACGGTCGTTTGTTGTTGATTGTGGGACATACCCTTTTGGTGGAGCGATTATCATGACAGCCTTAGCTGCAGTTCATAGCGGAGCTGGTCTAGTGACGGTGGCGACGGATAGGAAAAATATCGCAGCTCTCCATGCTCATTTACCAGAGGCGATGGCGTTTTGACTATTCGAGATAGAAATTATTGAAAGAGCAGATTCAAAAAGCGAGGTACTATTGATTGGTCCAGGGTTTAGCTGTCAATTCTCTTGAAAAAGAGGTTTTACGATTAGTAGTGAACCTTGTCAGTAAACATCAAATCTTCATCATGGACGGTGGGACTATTTCACTTTACAGCAAAAGAAACTTTTGCCATTTCCAAAAAGCGCAGACGATTTTTACCTCGCATCAAAAAGAATGGGAGCGGTTGAGCGGACCAAAGATAGCAGATCAGACGGTTGAAAAAGCCAGAAGCTGTTAATTCGCTTTCCTGTTGGAACTATCGTTGTTCAAAAGAAGCACGGAACGACTATTTTTCCAAAAGTGGAAATGCAGATTATTTCCAACTGAACATAGGCGGCCCTTATCAAGCAACAGGCGGCATGGGAGATACGCTTGCAGGCATGATTGCAGGGTTTTTGTAGAGCAGTTCAATAGTAGTTCTTTACTGGAACGTGTAACTGCGGCTAGTCATCTTCATTCAGCCATTGCAGGAGGAGTTGAGCAAAGAAAGCCTATGTAGTCTCTGCCAACGGAAATCAGCAAAGAAATCCTAAGTGGATGAAGAAGCTAGCTAAAAGAAAATATGTTATAATGAAAAGGCTGCAAAAAGCATTTAAAAATTGGAAGGTTTAACTTTTATTAGCTATTTATAAAAAGTAATATTTAGCTCATGAGGCTTAGTACACAAGTTGAAAGGGAGAATAAACTTTTTCAATATCCACTATCTTATGAAAAATTCATTGTATTTAATGAGGTTGAGATGTTTTTATCTTGACCTTATTTTTCTGCCTTACAAAAATGTCACTTTTCTTTCTGAAAAATGTAAGTTTATGTAATGGAAAGAACAGGGAAATTTTCGGTAAGATTATGCTTGTTGAAAAATGAAATGAAGAATTTATGATGTTACAATCTTTAAAGAAAAGTATCGAATGCAACGAACTTGAAAATTTTAGCTATTTTTCTTATGTTTTTAGCTCATATCTACGAAATGTTTTGGTGCTTTTTGGCGCCCCGATGTGGCTAACAATGCTAGGACGCGTAGTTTTTCCTCTTTTTATGTTTCTGGCAGCTGATAGTTTTTATTATACGCATAATCGAAAAGCTTATTTGAAACAGTTTGCTCTTTATGACATGGTTTATGATTATTGGAACATGATTGTCAGTTACTTTTTCACTAATGGTCAAGTTGGGCTGGCGAATAATGCTTTTGGCGCCTTTTTCTTAGCGGGCATATCTATCTGTGCTTGGGATTTGATGGTTGAAGGGGTGAAAGGAAAAGAAAGTTCGTCCATTTTGGAAAAGGTTAGGACTTTTTCTTTTGCCGATTCTTCTGGCTCTGCTGGTTTTTGTTTCTATCGAGTTATCTAACGAATGAGAATGTACCACCTCTTATGGTTCAGATTATTTCCTTTTTATCATGGCTATTCCGGAACATTCTCGTGGTTGAAGGAGGGTATATCATGGTTTTGCCTGGTCTTCTCTTTTATATTTTCCGCAGATACCGCATAGCACAAATGGTGATATTAGCACTAGTCTCTTTATTTGTGCATCTGACAGATCCAATGTCTGTACAATGGATGATGGTTTTTGCATTGTTCTAATGTATTTTTACAATGGTGAAAAAGGGGTGTGGTATGAAGTTGTTTTTCTACATTTTTCTATCCTGTGCATATCTATCTTTTGTATATTTTGGCAAGTTTGTTGGGCTAGGCTCTGCTTAAGATATGGGAAACTAGTCTTTCCTTTTTCGTTGAGGGCTGGAAATGATTTTTATAGATTGTTTGGTATAATAAAAATTATGAATAAAAGAAGCATTACAGGAAATGAAAGGAGAGGAATGTCTGAGTATTTATCCGTGTCAACCTTGACCAAATACTTAAAATTAAAGTTTGATAAAGATCCTTATTTAGAACGAGTTTATCTGATGGGGCAAGTTTCTAATTTTTCGTAGGCGACCTAATCACCAATATTTCTCTCTCAAAGATGAAAAAGCAGTCATTCAGGCAACAATTTGGGGTGGTGTTTATAAGAAGTTAGGTTTTGACTTGGAAGAGGGCATGAAGATTAATGTCATCGGTCGTGTTCAACTCTATGAACCTAGTGGATCTTATTCCATTATCATTGAAAAAGCGGAGCCAGACGGTATCGGAGCTTTTGGCGATTCAGTTTGAGCAGCTCAAGAAAAAGCTAGGCGAGGAAGGGCTTTTTGAGGAGCGCTTTAAGCAAGCTTTTACCGCAATTTCCAAAGAAAATTGGAGTAGTGACCAGTCCTAGTGGAGCAGTGATTCGCGATATTATCACAACTGTTAGTCGTCGTTTTCCGGGAGTTGAGATAATTCTTTATCCGACGAAGGTGCAAGGCGAAGGAGCGTCTGCTGAAGTAGCAGAAAATATTCGTCGTGCTAATGAGCGAAATGATTTAGATGTGCTCATTATCGGTCGAGGTGGTGGCTCAATTGAAGATCTCTGGGCATTTAATGAGGAAGTGGTTGTCCGTGCAATTTTTGAATCGCACATTCCGATCATTTCGAGTGTAGGGGCATGAAACGGATACGACCTTGGCAGATTTTGTTGCAGATAGACGCGCTGCAACGCCGACGGCGGCTGCTGGATTAGCAACACCTGTAACAAAGCTGGATCTCCCTAGCACACTTGCAGCAGCAACAAAATCGGTTAGCAGCTGCCATGTCAATCGTCTTACTTACAATCGTGAGCGATTAGCTAAAGCTGAGTCATTCTGTCATTTTTCGACAACCAGAACGACTATATGATAGCTACCTGCAAAAATTAGATCAACTTAATTTACGGATCAAGCAAAAATTCGCGAATATTATAACGAGGAAGTGCAGCGAGCAAGGCTTTTACAACATCGTTTGGAGGCTCTGGCTCCCTTAAGGCAGGTTCAGATTTATCAAGAGCGTGTAGCTCAGTTGGAACAGCTTCTGCGTAGCAACATGGCAGTTGTTTATGACCATAAAGTGGCTGAAGTCAAGCGTCTGTCTGACGCTTTGCTCATGCTGGATACCAGCCGAATTGTAGCTCGGGGTTATGCTGTTGTCAAAAAGATGAGCAGGGTGTTAGAATCTATTGAGAAAGTCAATAAGAAAGATCAATTAACCATTTTTGATGCGAGATGGTCAGATAGAAGTTGAGGTAAAAGATGTCGAAAGAAAAGAAATTTGAAGAAAATTTAGCAGACTTAGAAGTTATCGTGCAGAAGTTAGAAAAACGGAGATGTGGCTTTGGAAGAAGCGATTTCTGAGTTTCAAAAGGGATGCAGCTTTCAAAAGAATTGCAAAAAAACACTAGATCAGGCAGAAAAAAACGCTGGTAAAAGTTATGCAGGGCTGATGGCACAGAAACGGAAAATGGAATGAAACAAGACGAAAAATTAGCTAGAATTGGGCAGAGTTATTGAGACTTTTTATGCTCAAAAAGCAGTATCTGCTGATTTGATAGAAGCGATTCTCTACTCAGTCAATGCAGGCAGTAAGCGAATTCGTCCTCTTTTGCTTTTGGAATTATTAGAAAGGTCTAGGACTGGAACTGACAGAAGCACATTTCAAGTGGCAGCAGCGCTTGAAAATGATTCATACAGGTAGCTTGATTCATGATGATTTGCCAGCTATGGACGATGATGATTATCGTCGTGGTCGCTTAACCAGCCACAAGAAATTTGGCGAAGCAATGGCTATTTTAGCGGAGATTCTCTTTTTGGATTCTTATGCCTTGATCGCAGAAGCGGCACTACCTAGTCAAATCAAGGGTAAACTTAATCGCAGAATTGTCGTTAGCAGCTGGAACTTTTGGTATGGTCGGAGGTCAAGTCCTTGATATGCAGAGGCGAAGGAAAAGGACATCAGTTTAGCAGAGCTGCAGAATATTCATGCCAATAAGACTGGCAAACTCCTGACCTATCCTTTTTATTGCTGCGGGTTTGATTGCGGAAGTGAGCACAGTCACAGCAGGAAAAAAATTAAGAAAAAATTGGTCAGTTACTGGTTTTAGCTTTTCAGGTGCGAGATGATATTTTTAGATATCACAGCGAACTTTGAAGAGTTTGGGGAAGACACCGCAGAAAGATGTGGCAGAGAAAAGCCACCTATCCAGCTATTTTTGGGCTTAGATGAGACAAAGCGATTCTTTGAAAAACAGATAGAAAGCAACAGGCATTTATTGGCAGAAGTAGAAGTAGAGCTAGCTTTTTCAGGCACGGCTATCAGGAAAGATAATAGAAAGTTTAAAACTCAATGACGAAAGAAAAGAGTAGATGTTCTAGCTTATAAGCAAGGGCTTTTTGAAACAAGAGAACAGGCCAAGCGCGGTGTGATGGCGGGACTTAGTCGTTGCTGTTGTGAATGGTGAGCGTTTTCGATAAACCTGGCGAGAAAGTTGATGAGACTATTGAGTTGAAAAGCTCAAAGGCGAAAAAGCTCAAATATGTTGGCCGTGGTGGCTTTAAAATTAGAAAAAGGCTTTTGCAGGTTTTTGAGATTTCAGTTGAAAATCAGGTCACGTTGGACATTGGGGGCATCAACGGGTGGTTTTACGGACGTCATGCTGCAAAAATGGTGCAAGGCAAGTCTACGCAGTAGATGTTGGCACCAATCAACTGGCTTGGAAATTGCGCCAAGACGAACGTGTTATCAGCATGGAGCAGTTTAATTTTCGTTATGCCAGGCAGCTGATTTTGAGGAGACACCTAGCTTTGCGTCCATTGATGTCAGTTTTATCTCGCTTGGTCTCATTTTGCCAGCTCTGTATAAGATTTTTGGCTGAAAAATGGAAAAAGTTGTGGTACTCATCAAACCTCAGTTTGAAGCAGGAGAGACAGATTGGCAAAAATGGGATTGTGAAAGATAAAAAGTGCATCAAGCAGTTTTTAGAAAAAGTAACGGACTTTATGGTTGAAGCCGGATTTTCTGTCCAAGGTCTGGATTTCTCCCTATTCAAGGTGGGCATGGGAATGTGGAATTTTTAGCCTATTTAGAAAAAGTTCTCACCAGAAAAATCTAGTAAAAAGCAATGATTACAACGGTCGTAGAGACAGCACATAAGGAATTTAAGATGAATAAAAAAAGGAAAGATTAGAAAAATTAGACATTTTGTGTCGGACTATGAAGTTGGAACACAAGAAAGCAATTGTAGAATATCTGAAGAAATCAGGAATTACAGCAACACAGGCAACTGTTTCACGTGATATTAAAAGAATTGGGCATTGTCAAAAATTCCGCTGAAAAAAATAACACTTATATTTATGAACTACCGAAAATCAGCTAGTACGAGTTTGAAGTTAATGGACAATAATATCTTTAAAGTTTGAGCTATTTGAGAAATATGATCAATCTCAATCTTGTCCCTGGAAGCACAGCTTTTGTGAAGCGACAAATTGTAGAAGATTTTCTATGACATTTTTAGTATTTTAGCCGATGATGACACGATTCTCCTTATTTTCCGTAGTGAAGAAATGGCTCATCAGGTATTGGAACAAATCAGAAATTGGTAGATAGCCTATGTTACTTGAAATTTCCATTAAAAATTTTGCAATTATTGAAGAGATTTCCCTCAATTTTGAGCAAAGGCATGACTGTTTTGACAGGTGAAACAGGGGGCTGGAAAGTCTATTATCATTGATGCTATGAACATGATGCTAGGAAGCCGCGCGACAACAGATGTGATTCGTCACGGTGCATCAAAAGCAGAGATTGAAGGGCTTTTTGCAATTGAGCAGAGTAAAGGCTTTGGTTGAAATTTTTGAGCAGCAAGGACTTGATATGACAGAGGAGCTGATTATTCGGCGGGAAATTTTTCAAAATGGACGTAGTGTCAGTCGTATTAATGGTCAAATGGTTAATTTGTCTGTCTTACGAGCCGTTGGACAGCATTTGGTGGATATTCACGGTCAGCACGACCAAGAAGAACTCATGCGACCGCAGCTGCATATTGCCATGTTGGACGAGTTTGGAGCTGACGCATTTTTCAAGCTCAAAGCTGATTATCAGACAGACTTTTTGATCAGTATCGTCAGTTGCGTAAGCAAAGTCTGTAACGATTCAGAAGAATCAAGAAGAAAACAAAGCGCGGATTGACATGCTAGAATATCAAATTGCAGAGATTGAAGCAGCTAATTTAAAAGCAGGTGAAGATTTAGCTTTAAATCAAGAACGTGATAAATTGCTCAACCATAAGCAGATTGCGGACACTTTGACCAATGCCTATGCCATGCTGGATGATGAAGAATTTTCTAGTTTGTAGCAAATGTTCGATCTGCCATGAATGACATGGAAGCTATTGAAGAGTATGATGTCACTTACAAAGAAATTGCGACCAACCTTTCTGAATCTTACTATGTGTTGGAAGATGTGACAAAGCGTTTGGAGGATATTCTAGAAGACTTGGATTTTGATGGTGGCCGTCTCTTAGAAGTAGAAAGTCGCCTAGATTTAATCTATAGTATTACTCACAAATACGGCGGTCAAGTAGATGATGTCTCAGCTTATTTTGAGCAGATTTCTAAAGAATATGCTCTACTTACTGGGAAAAATCTTTCATCAGATGATTTGAACAAAGAGCTGAAAAAGCTGGAAAAAGACTTGGTTTTTCTCTAGCAAGCAGTCTTAGTCAGGCTCGGCACGAATTAGCCCAGCAGTTAGAAGCAGAGATTCAGCAAGAACTGCAAGACCTCTATATGGAAAAAGGCGAATTTTTCGAGTTCAATTTACCAAGGGAAAATTTAGCCGCGATGGGAATGAACACGTTGAATTTTATATTTCGACCAATCCCGGTGAAGATTACAAACCGCTCGTTAAGGTTGCTTCAGGTGGTGAATTGTCTCGTTTAATGTTGGCAATCAAGTCTGCTTTTTCTCGCAAGGAAGGCAAGACCAGCATTGTCTTTGATGAAGTAGATACAGGCGTATCGGGACGTGTTACTGCGCTATTGCTCAAAAGATTCATAAAATTGGCTCAAACGGACAAGTCCTCGCAATTTCGCACTTACCACAAGTGATTGCCATTGCAGATTATCAATTTTTCATTGAGAAAATATCTGATGAACATTCGACCGTTTCAATTGTTCGCTTGTTATCAGATGAGGAGCGTGTCGAAGAAATTGCCAAAAATGTTGGCGGGTGAAAATGTGACCCAAGCAGCCCTCACGCAGGCTAGAGAGCTCTTGAAAAAATGAAACACTCTTTGGCTTGTGCTAAATGAGTTGTTATCAGGAGGTAATCATGACAAATTATTTTGTAATTGGTGACGTACATGGAAAAGCAAAAATGCTAAAAGAATTACTCAAAAATGGGATGGAGAAAAGTCAGCTCATCTTTTTGGGAGATTTGATTGACCGTGGCGAGGACAGCCGAGCGGTTTTTAGAGTGTGTGAAAAGTCTTGTCGACAAGCAAGGAGCGATTTGTATTTCTGGGAATCACGAATACATGTTTTTAACTTGGCTGGACAATCCTGAGAGCGGCTATGCTCATTATCGTCGCAATGGCGGTGACACAACAATCAATTCCATTTTGGAGCGACCTTTAGATACTCCTGTTGATGGAGTTGAAGACGCAAAGCGCGTGTCGGAAGAGGCGCCAGACCTCGTGTCTTTTTATTCGTCAGATGCCTTTCTTTGTTGAAACAGATAACTATATTTTTGTACACGCTGGAGTTGACTTAACTTTAAAAGATTGGCATGAAACAAGCGATTATCAAAAAGGTTTGGATACGTGAGCCCTTTCATCAAGGTCTCAATCAAACAGGAAAGATAATTGTATTTGGGCATACTCCGACTTTTTATCTTTTTCTGAGATGCCTGGGACAAGTCGCCTTTGGCAAACGCAGGATCAAAAAATTGGCATGGATGGCGGAGCTGTCTATGGCGGTGTTCTCCACGGAGTTTTATTTGGAAATGAGGGAATTTTAGAACATCATTTCATCACAAATGATGGTTTCGCGGTAGAGATAATTAGAAGTTGAGGATGATAAAAAGAGCTGAGAAAAATTCATTTAAGGTTTTCTCCAGCTCTTTTATATTATTTCCCAGCTACATTTTTTACATCTTCAATCATCAATTTTGTGGATTCGAGTCCGCCTCCGCTTAGGTACCAGAGGTCGGATGTCAAGTTTACAATAGTTTTGTTTTTAGCAGCATTTGTTTCTTGGATCAGTGAGTTATTCAGTAAGTCTTTATTGGCCGAATTGTCCCCACTGATAGCAAGAGTGCGGTTCAGAACAAAGATAATGTCTGGATTGATTTGTTTGATACTTTCAAAGCTGACTTCTGTCCATGTCTTGATTCTTTGATTTTAGCATCTGTTGGTTTGAATTTCAAAGTGCTGTAAAAGGAAAGAAAACGTGATTTAGCTCCGAAAGCAGACATTGCACCTTCATTTAACATCATCGTAAGAGCATTTTTATTTGATTTTTCATTGGCAGCAACAACGGTTTGAATTTCTTTGTCTAATTTAGCTAATTCACTTTTTAGCTTTTTGTTCCGTCTTCCCCAAAAGATACTTGCTAAAGAAAGGATGTTTTTCTTGGTAGAACCCCAGTAGTCTTTGTTGTCTGTTTGGAATAATACAGTAGGGAGCAATTTTCCTTGAGTTTCTTGGCATATTGAGCTGTACGACCAGAAGCAATAATCAAGTCTGGTTTTAAAGCTGCGATAAGCCTCCATATCAGGTTCTTTCATGCTACTCTACATTTTTAATTTCTACTTGCAAATTTTTAGAGTAAGCAGGCAGAGTTTTCTTTGGCATACCGACAATGCTGCTTTTCTTTACCCAAAGCACAGAATGGTATCAGCTGCACCTAAATCGAGTGTTACAATAGGGTTGGTAGGAACTTACATTCACCATTTGCTGTTTTGACAGTGACTTCACTAGAAGCAGATGAAGAATTTGTCGTTTTTGAATTGTCTGTTTATTGGCTCCACAGGCTGCGATAGCACAACTCAGCAATAGCTGTGAAGGAGAGATAGAAGTGTGTTTTTGTATTCTGTTTCAATAGAAATCCTCCAAAATTAATATTATAGATAAATACAAACTTTTTACCATTGATTTCCCCAAGGGTAATGTCCATTTCATACAATGGATCTAAAATTTCTTTTCTCATGACCTGATTGGTTGTGCCTTGATAAAAAGACTTTTCCGTCTTTAAAGGCGACAATTTCATCAACATATTGACTGGCAATATTGATGTCATGAATGACAATGATAATCGTTTTTCCTAAGTCGTCAACAAGAGATCGCAGATTTTCATCATAGAAATACTGCTTAATATCTAGATTGTTTAGTGGTTCGTCCAAAAGGATAAAATCAGTGTCTTGAGCGAGCATCATGGCGATAAAAACGCGCTGCAATTGACCGCCTGAAAGCGTATCAATGAAAACGTTCTCGCAGATCAGCAATATCCAAATATTCCAATGCTTGCTCCACTTTTTGAAATCTTCTTTTGTCAAACGATCCTGACTATAAGGGAAAGCGACCAGAAGAAAACCAATTCTTCAACCGTTAATTTAGATTGGTAATTGATTTTTGTTTTAAAATCGTTAATTCTTTGGCGAGCTCTTTTGAGTTCCACGCTTCAATTTCTTTTTCCCTTGATACTAGAAAAGCCCTGATCTTTCTTGAGCAAACGGCTCATAATGGAAAGCAGCGTTGATTTTTCCAGCACCATTTGGACCAATAAAGGCGGTGAATTTGCTCGGTGAAATATTCAGTTGAATATCTTTTAAAATTGCTGATTTGCCAAATGATTTGCCAACATTTTTTTAATTGCATTCTAGCGTTTTGCCTCCTTAGCTAAAAAAGATAAAAGAAGAATAACCTCTGACAAGCTCAATGACCATGCTGACATTGATTTGGAGCTGAAAGACGCGCTCTACCAGCATTTGCCCAGTAGTTAGAGAGAGAAAACCGAGTAAAATTGCTACTGAGAATAAACCATTTTGTGTTGGTATTCTTTGATTAACAGATAGGCTAAATTGGACATCATAAAGCCGAAGAACATCATAGGTCCAACGAGAGCAGTTGTCGTTGAAGTCAGCAAAACAATTGCCCATAGTATCTTTTTTTGCTCTTTTTCAACTTCTACACCTAAAATAGTCGCTGTCTTTTTATCCAAATGAAAAACATTCAAAATAGCGTTCTTCTTTAACAAATACAAACCTGCTAGTCCAATGATGATTGCAGCGACAGATAGAATATCCATATTTATTCGTTGAAAGGAAGGAAATAGTTTTGTTTGCAGTTTATCATATTCATTAGGATCCATTAGTACCTGCAAGAATGTACTGGCGCTTCTAAAGAGTGTCCCTAGTGCCATGCAAATCAATAAAATAAATACAAATCCTTGCTGAAGTAACTTTTTTAATGCAGGTTGCAGGCAGAAAAAGAAGCCACACTGTATGAGTAAGACTAAGATAAACTCAAGCAAAGGATGACCAGTATTGCCGATGAATTTGCTAGCAAAGAAAAGATAAATCGTCTGCATAAAGACATAGAAGATTCCATTCAAGAATGCTTGGTGTTAAAAACGATTCTCTGTGATTGTTTTGAAAGCTGATTGTAGCAAGACTTCCAGCTATGGCGACTAAGAGATAGGCTAGTAACTTTTGCGAGCGCAATTTCATAATAAAACCTGTTGAAAGGATAGTCCATCGGCATGAGATATAACAAAGCCACTCAAGCTGGCTAGCAAAAGCAATAAGTAGAGATTTCTTGTTTGACTCTTCATTTTATTCATGAGCAACACTCTCGCCACAAAAAGATGACTGAACGTGTCACACAAATTACCTAAAATCAAGCTGACGGAGACTTCTGTAGAGGGACGAATGACTAGACGCGCCACAATATCTGACAGATAAGATGAGACAGGCACCAGTTAATGCGGTCAGTCCCTTAATGCTGCGTGATATGGTCACTCATAAAATTTCCGAATGATGTTTGGAACAATGACTCCGATAAATGGAAGAGAGCCGACTGTAATCATCGTCACACTTGTTGTCAGTACAATGAGAGCAACGTCATTCCCTCCATTTGGTAAGGAAATGCCTAGATTATGACTGGCGTCTTCCCCTAGATTCATAATCGGTAAAACGTGGCTGATAGTTTCCATACTGCAGATCAGATGATTAAACTTAAAACAACCATTCATATTGATGTTTCTGAATCATGGAAAAAGAGCCTTGTGTCCATGAAGTCATGCTTTGGACAAGATCAAAACGATAGCAATGGTTCTCCAGCTGCGCTAATCACCCCACTATAAATAATTCCGACAAGCGGTAACAACCGTGTTTTTCTGTACAAATGAGAATTTTCTGATAAATCTAATAAAAATAATTGTATAGCAGATACAAAAAGCAAATAGCATTTTTGCGCTAATGTGGCTGACAGGAAAGAGAAAAATAAACTGAGCAACATACCAAATTTCCGCAGCCTCGACCGTTCCAACTGTACTAGGAGCAACCAAAATGATTTTGATAGTAACAGCTCATAGAAGTCCCGCACTGCATGCTGAGATCCTGCATGGAAATGATGACTAATAGTCCTTTAGAAAGCAGCGACTCTAAAATAGTAGCCAAGTGTTAGTCATCCACTGAGCAGTTTATGCCAAGAAGAGACTGCTAGCACCAACCATAATTGAGAATAAAGCCAGTATAAGACAAAGATTCTAAAAATTTTGTCTGTTTCATTTATCAACCCTTTCTTTTAAACAACTATTAGCAGATACATCACTAGGCTAACATAAGACTGTCAATTATTTTCTGAAAAATTTAATAATCATGCCTGTAGAGAAAAGTGAGAGCTCTACACATCTACATATTTTTATCCAGAAAAATTACTTCCACAAAAGTTATGATATAATAAATTAAATAGATAAAATTTATAAAAGTAGAAACACATGACAAAAATCAAAATTGTAACGGATTCATCATTACGATTGAACCGCAAGTTGTGAGAGGATTTAGAGTTACAATCGTCCCTTTGTCTGCTAATGGTAGACGGTGTTGTTTATCGGACTGCTGACTGAAAGAAGGAAATTTCTTCATTTGATGCGTCAGTAAAAATCTGCGAAGACAGTCAACCACCAGTTGGTGTTTTTGCAGAAATCTTTTGAAACACTCAGGGAAACTGCCGATAAAATCATATCTATTCATAGTCACATGCTTTATCTGGAACGGTCGAAGCTGCACGTCAAGAGCAACCTTGGCGAAAATGTAGATGTAACAGTGATTGATAGCTCCTTTTACGGATCAAGCATCTGAAGTTTCAAGCGGTTGAAGCTGCAAAACTGCAAAAAGTGAGACTGCTGACTGTATTTATGTAAAAATCGAAGAAGTGCGCGAAAAGAAAACAGAATTGTATGTGGGTATTTCACCGCTTGAAAATCTTGTAAAAAGGCGGTCGTATTGAGTCGTGTGACTAGGGTCTTCTCAGTTCAGCTGCTAATATCTCGAGTAGGTTTCATGCAAAATGCAAAAAACCACGAATTGCAGCTCGATTGTATAAGGGGCGTGGTGTAAAACACTTTAAAAATGGGTCAATGGTTTGGCTGAAAGCTTAAAAGATAAAAAGTGGCTGAGTTGGAATTTCGTATGCAGGGACTGCTCGGGTTGGCGAAATGAGATGGAGACATGATTTGCAACAATTTGTGACAGCTCCGATTCCTGTTTAGAAACAGGGTTCTATTATCCAAACACATACAGGTAGATGCGTCGACAGTTCTATTCGCTATGAATAAGTTGGATATTTTCGGAAAAGATGAGTTCGTTTTGTAGCTTGACCTAATAGCATTTTTAGATATGATAATACTTGTTAGAGTTAGTGACTACTATTCATGAAAATATTTTCGGAGGATTTTGTTAAATGGCTAACAAACAAGATTTAATCCATAGTAGCAGAAGCTACAGAATTGACTAAGAGATTCATCAGCAGCAGTTGACGCTGTATTTGCAGCAGTGACTGAATACCTGTGCAGCTGGTGAAAAGAGTTCAATCTGATTGGTTTTCGGTAACACTGAGGTTCGTGAACGTGCAGCTCGTAAAGGTCGCAACCCACAAACTGGTGCAGAAATCACAATTGCAGCTTCTAAAGTACCAGCATTTAAAAGCAGGTAAAGCTCTAAAGACGCTGTTAATAATTGATTAAAAATACTGTTGTATCAACCTGATATGTGCCCAGAATCCTGGACATATTTATGAACTAAGTGGAACATGGATGCTATCCTGTACATTGCAGGTGGCATCCATTTGTTTTCCTTGTATTCTTTCATTGTTGTAATAACTTATGTTCATCTGGTGCTTTTGAAAACTCAAATGATTCATATTCTTTCTCGTAGCTGTAGTACATTTTCATTCTTTAAGGCGTCCAAAGAATGTTTCCATGTCTGACAATTATCTGTATGCAATTGCGCGTCTGAACATCGATTGGATAATTCCTCTGTTTTTAGTTCCTGGCGATAGTGAATTATGTTGATATTGCCATCCCTTGATCTGAATGAAATAATCATAGTAAGTGATTTGAACTTTTCAATCACTCATCGCATTCTCTTGATTTGGTGGGTTTTGGACTCATCGACAAATCATATGCAAATAACTTCATTTGTGACACATATCAATTATCGGAAAGGTAACACTTTCCCATGAAAAGTTAAGCAGATATCAGTTGTCCACTTCGAAAGTGGTGCTGTTGCTGTAGTCTCTATCTATTGTGGTACTGCACCTACTTCACCCTTGAATGGTGATATTTCTTTGGGTCTTTTGCCTTTAGTCAAGTGAATTCATGATGCGTTGTACTCTTTTGATTAAACAGTTTCCGCGTCTTAAGAGTTCTCTATCCTCTTCTCACCATATCTTTTAACTTTGCTTGTTAAATATTTTCTTGATTTCTTTGAGTGAGTTTAGTATTTTCTAAGTCTTCTGTATCAACTTTGCTGTTTCGTAGTAGTAAGTTGGTTTAGGTATGTTAAACCTTTTAGTAGGTGCTTTAATTGGTATCCTTCTTCTCTGGGCGCTTTGATGATTGCTGCTTTTCGCCTTGGGTTGCACCTCATCTTTCTTGCCTCAAGGCGATCCTTTTTTACTACTTCAATCTATGCTTTCATTGCCTGGTGAAA